>Ga0172371_10005763_pt1 | contig 18275 bp, 19 predicted proteins | sample Lak12m_FD_114543 | JGI IMG/M metagenome (GOLD analysis project Ga0172371, IMG submission 114543) | Freshwater microbial communities from Kabuno Bay, South-Kivu, Congo - kab_022012_12m | ecosystem: Environmental > Aquatic > Freshwater > Lake | place: Democratic Republic of the Congo: South-Kivu...
AGGATGAATGGTGGTTATGGTTCACGGCAATTAGGCGGAGTGTTAATGTCAAGCATAACGATAACGGAGATTAAGGTATAAGGAGATTATATGAAAAAGTTATGTTTCGTTTTATTAGGTTTACAGAAATAAAAGTTTAATTATGAAAACCTTAACAGAAATAAAAAAAGAAGAGGTTAAAAAGAGTATCAGAAGTGGTATAGTTAAATTTGAGGAGGCGTTGGGTAAGCTACCTGAAGCAAAGGTTGGTGATGCGTGGCCGTTGAAGCATAAATTTGTTGATGGAATGTACATCCGGGAAATAACAATGCCTAAAGGTTTATTAGTCACAAGCAAAATACATAAGTTCTGTCATCCTTACTTTATATTAAAGGGGGATGTCTCGGTATTGACCGAAGAAGGTTCAGTCAGGATTAAGGCTCCTTATTATGGTATTACTCCGGCTGGCACTAAACGCCTTATATATAATCATGAAGAGACTGTGTGGGTTACTGTTCATAGGACAGAGGAGACTGATAAAGAAAGCGCAGAAGAGGAATTGATAGCTAAAGATTTTGAGGAGCTTGGAATAGAGGTAGACAGGAATATAAACGAACCAGATGTATTAAAATTTATTGAAGCTATCAAGAAAAAGGAGGAAGAAAATGCAACTATTAAAGACTTTCGGTTGGAGGGAACGGGGGAAGATACAAAAGGTTCATAAGGCTACCTTTGCAGGGATTGGTGTAGGTCTTTCAGCGATCGGTTTAGGAACATCTTTAGCCCAACAATATGGGGGAGACAATGACAGTGGGAGTGTTGGGCAGTTTGGTCCAACGACAGTAACCTATCCTCAGTATTCTTTTACTGAACCACGCAGGCAACTAATGTCTGATTACGTTTCTTCAGGGTTGCAGAATCTTTCTGAAGGTAAATATCCTACTTACTGGGAGAAAGCGTATCCCGGTATTCGTGCTAAAATGAGGAAGAATCTTTATGGTACTTATTACGGAGATACTTCAGGTACTGGATTGTTGGATCAAGCCAGGTCTACAGGGGCAGCGTTGGGTGTTGGTCCTAAGTCCGTTATAGGAAGAGAGAATAAATTACTTAAACAATATGCAGATCAGGAAGCAGAGATAGATCAATATCTGGAACAGTTGGGATTAGGTGCAGCACAGCAAGCAGAAAGTACCTACTTAAATGTTGGAAACGCTATTGTTGGCGGACCCGAATCAACGGTAATTGGCGGAGGATCCTATCAGATACCAGGCGCTACTGATTACGGTTCTCAGATAGCTGGAGCCAGCGGAGATATGTTGACTAATCTTAAAGACTGGTGGAGAACAAGGAAGACGCCAACAACGGAAAGTGGTTGGTTTAACTACAATTCTCCCTTAGCTTCTTATGGTGGTTCTAATTTTGGTAGTAGTTTGAATAATAGTTTTTGGTTGAGTGAATAATAGTTTTTGGAGGAGGTAAATATGGCAGTAATTGGTCCACAATATACACAAGGTCCCGGGCAAAGCGTAAACCTGCCGAATACTAACCCCAGCATGATGCAGGCTTTCTCTATGGGGATCATTCAAGGGTTGCAAAGACAACGTTTGGAAGAGCAGGCGCAGAAAGAGAAAGAGAATAACATGTTAATGGCTCTCATGCCAACGTTGGCGAGTAGAGGGCAGGTACAATTTGGTGAAGGTTCTAATATGTATGGGCCTTTATCTTATCGGATACGTTCTAATGAAGAGATGGACGCGGATCCCGAAAGAATAAAGGATCGTTTAGAATTGACTAAGTTAACTCAAGATGTTTTAGAAGGTAACACTAGGAGCAGAGATAAGATAAGAGATATGATATATAAAAAATTAGAAGAAAAGTCCTGGTTGAATAGTAGCGAAGTTTCTTCTGCGGACTTGATGAAAGAGGCAGACAAACAAACAGATATTTATTTACAATCAAGGGGGTACAATCCATTGCCTTTAGATGAGGGGGCTCCTGGTACAGACGGCGGGAAAAGGATACAAAGGTTGGATAGTAAATTAAAAAAAGGTTATGTTAACACAACTGTACAAGATATGCTGAATGGTGTATCGGAACAAGATGCGATAGATTCTCTTTCTTCTATGAATCTTTCACCTGAATTGGTGCAGGAAATTATGGCTGAAGTGAATCCTCAGGTTAGGGCAAAAAAGAATAGAGCGCAGTTAATAGCAGATAATCGTTCTAGGTTGTATGAAATATGGGGTGGCCCGGGTTATGAGATGGTTGGTCCTGGAAAATACAGAAAAAGACAGTAACAAGAGGATAATCAATGGCAGTAAACCGAGATTTAGTAAATAAATATAAAGCATTACTACCTACTACCAAAGATGCTGAAGGCAATTCACAGGAAACAGTTCTTCCTGTCAAGCCACCGCCGGTAATTAGTAAATATGCTACCTCAACTGGATTGCAGCAAGTAGGTGCTTCTTTCGCTTATGGCCTTAAGATGGGTCAATTTCCGCTAGAACGTGCCAAATTAACCAAGTTATACGACCAAGGCAAGCTTACCCTGGATGAATGGAAGACTCAGCTTAAAACACTGGAGCGTGATTATTCTCCTGAAGTGCTTGGTCCCAATCCTTTTGCTGGTAAGTTTGGCTTTCATACTCTTGTTGGAAAGACCGCGGCAACACTTCCTTACATGGGTAAAGCCTGGATGGGAGGTCTTATAGGTGGTGCCGTTGGCGCTGGCGCTCAGTTTATAAAGGGCGGCGCAGCTATCCCCGGACCGTTGGATGAAATTGGAATGGCCAAAATAGGAAGTATGATTGGTGCTACCGGTCCAACGATAGATGTAGAATATAATAATCTTCTTGCGGATATGGTTTCAAGAGATATCCCTCTTGATGTGGCAAGGACTCCGGCAATGATTGGAGGTATAGTCAACGGTATTCTTGAGAACCAGGAAATACTTTGGGTATTTAAGGGGTTAAAAGCAGCCGGGTTTAATGGCGGTGCGATTGTAAAGCATAAGCTTGTGCAACCTCTTTTAAAGAATTTTGTTAAAAATTATGCCAAGTCATTTGGTTCGGAAGTCTTTCTGGAAGAAGTTCCTCAAGGAATAATGGGTAACCTTTCTAATCTTCTGGCTGATCGTCTTGACGGCAGAGTCAGTAAAGAGAACATGTTCAAGACGTTGACTAAAGATATAGGGCAAACCGTTGTCGAGGCTTCTCAGGCAATGTCTTTACTTCCGTTGGGTTATGCAGGTTTAGGCGCTGTTGGTGATTATCGCACTAATGCTATGCGCGGACAATTTGAAGGCAGGCGCAATGAAGTGCTTGCTGCCGGTGAAGGTACACCTAAAGGTTTGATTGAAGCTGCTACAGGTACGATGTTAAACCTTGCTGATAAAGCCGGTAAGGAGCATGTCTTCGATCAGAAACAAATGGGATGGATTAATGAGAACACCGGCACCCCCGTTGGAATAGATCAGCTTAATCCTGAAGAACGTTTATATAGCGAGTATGCAAAGAACATTCATAAACCTGAAGTGTTGGCTACAATGCTTGGCAAAGATACTCTTTCAGGTTTACCGCTAAAGGTTATTGGCGAGCAGGTTGCTACAGATATATACAAGAAGAAAATCAGCTGGGTAGGCAATCTATTAAAAACTAAAGAATCGGCTAAACCTTATACCTCCAATCAAGTTCTCGAAGTTTTACAAAAGCAAGGTTTTAATAATATTATAGATAAGTTTGATGGAAGGGAAGGAAAGGGTTCTGAGACGATTGTTCCGCCTATTCCTAATCTTCCTGGTATGGATACTAATCAGACCCGCGCATTTTACAGGGATAAATATAAAGCGATACTGAAAGAAGGCCTAGCATTGCCGGATGGCCGTAAGTTATACGTTGGAGAAGAATATACTGATGTTGAAGGCAATAAACAATTAAAGCAAGTAACCATTCCTGATGTGCAGGAAGATACTTTATTTGCTAATATGGCAGCTGAGTATGCTGAAAAAGGTAGGATTTCAAATGAAACCATTATAGATTCTTTATTAGATACAAGAGATAATGTTTATGTCCAAGCTGCTTCTACAGATGCTCCTCTTGATACGGTTAGTTTTTATGTTGAAGGCAACGAACATGTTGGAATAAATAAACTGAAAGATAAGTTAGCTGTGTTGGGTAAATCTCCTAAAGATATTCAGATGATGGCTTACAGGTTTGGCGGTCAGGCTGCTATCTCAGAGAAATTATGGAAGGCCCTCAACTCTCAGATGTCTACTAAACCGTTGGTGGATGACTTTGAAATGATTCTTCCTGATGACTTGACCCCTGAAGAGCGCGCGCAACTTGAGAAAGAGTATGCCGACTATCAAGCTGGATTGCAAAAGGGCAGGGAAGGCATTGAAGAAGCTGTGGGTGGTCAACCACAGGGGGAGAGCTTAGCGAAGCTGGGACCATCCCAATCACAGGCTATAATTGATAAATGGTGGAAAGAAACAGGGTTCGAAAATGACCAACCTGATAAAGCCAAACGTTTATGGATGTATGACGGAGAGCTTCTGCGGAATTTTGCAGAGACGTTGGCAGAACACGAGATTAAAATAAAAGAAGGAGACGATTATAATAATGTAGACATCCCACCTGTCGGAGCAGTCGGAGCAGCTAATCATTCAGCTCTGTATAAGCTTTTGGGAAAGCCTGACTGGAGCGGGTATGATAATAGCGTTAAGTTTACCGTTGAAGATAATGGTTTAAGAGTTTTTTATAGACCAGATTTGGCAAAAATAGATTTTGTTGGACGGAAAGTCTTAGATGAAGATAAGGCATTAGATATTCTATGGGGTGGCCTTGAAGCGATAGCAAAAAAATTATCTCTTCCTTCCAGCATGAAAATAATAAATGATACATCTTTTTCCTTGCCTGATGTTTTAGGTAGATTAGCTGAGCAGGGCATTGAAGAAGCTGTGGGTGGTGCCCAACCACAGGGGGAGACCATCCAAATCGTACCCAAGAATGAAGGCGATGTTATCGGCATGCGTGGTCCTTTTGGGGAACATATGAATACCGTTGGGATGAAGCCAGGCAAGGCTGGCTGGCTGGGTAATCCTGTCAAGTGGTCTGGTAATGGTGGTAAGGGCACACTTCAAGATGCTATAGATGGCTTCAAGAAACTCTTTCTAGAGAAGGTAGAGTCAGACCCTGTATTCAGGCAGGCTGTCTTAGACTTAAGGGGCAAGAAGGTAGGCTACTATCGTCCTAACGACCCTAATCACCTTCAGGTGATACAGGAGTGGTTAGCGAATCAACCACAGGGGGAGAGGAAGGTAGAAACCAAGGCGAAGATAACTAGGGCAGATGTTAAATCAAACCCTGATAAGGTCTATTTGTTTGGAGATAACCTTATAGGTAAAGGGATGGGTGGTCAAGCAGCAGAGATGAGAGGTGAACCCAACGCCATAGGTATTCCCACCAAGAAGGCTCCTGCTATGACTGAGGGTTCATTCTTTACGGATGCTGACTTTGAGGTAGCTAAGAAAGCTATAGACGAAGCGTTTGCCAGCATACCTCCTGGTAAGACCGTGGTTATCCCTGAAGCTGGTTTGGGAACAGGTCGTGCTCAATTACAACAGAGAGCTCCTAAGATATGGGCTTACCTACAACAGAAACTATCTAACCTCTCCCAACCGTTAGCGAATCAACCACAAAATCAACCGCAAAGGCCTCAAATTTCAACGAAACAGGGTCAAGCCAAGTCAAGATACCCTTCAAGGCAATCCGGGCTAAAAGAATATAATGTAGTTACGTTGCAGGAAAACAGAGATAAATGCAATAAAGCAGGGAAGATGTCTGAGTTGGATGCGAAAGTGGTAGAACAAGGGCATTATTTATTTAGATCAGTTGAGCCTAGCCTGCATTATTTTTCAGGGATACCTGCGAGCAGAGATCAGATATGGATTTTTAAGAACGGGATGATCCGGGCATGGCAGGAGTATTTCGCAAGAAAAGATGTTACCAACGTAGCGCCGAATGTTACTAAGCTGATAAAAGTTTTACCTACAGGCATGTCGTGGTCCCAGTTCTGGAGATTTTCTATTGAGCATGAAAAAGTACATATTGCTACCGGCCTTGATGGTAGTTTTTTTGATGAAGTATATTGCAGTATTTTAGCATTTGAACGTTTAGGTATGTATAACAATGCCGCTGTTTTATTAGATCAGTTCTTTGCTCAAACAACTAAAGGAACTCGTCAAAGATTATCTACCCGCGGGATTCCTGAGGGTACTAGAAGTGAAAGCTTCCAACGGTATGGCAAAGGGGCAAGTCAGCAATATAATATTAAAGGAGTCAGTGATGGACCTGCCAACGTGGTTGCTTTTGTACCTCGGCATGCGGATAAGAAGACAAGAGTAAAAGAGCCAATGGTTTCAGCTTTTCAATCAGTTAATCTAAACAGAGATCCTGGAGGAACAGATTGGAATCGTGTTGTTGGAGTGAGGGATTTGGTTCTGCAGTTTTTTAAGACAGAATTAGGAAAAGATTATAGTGCTGCCAGTTATAACGATTTGATAACTTTTGTTTCAAGATTATCTAAAGACCAGAGCGAAAAACTGCAGGAAGTGATGAGAGGACGATCTAAAAACGATGCCTGGACGCTTCAACCTAAAACAGAGGCAGATAAAATAGATGTGTTTGAAAGCCAAGGTGTAGAGATTATTTCGCCGGATGAAGCCAACGCAGCTTTTGTTGAGATTAATGCCGGTGATCCTATCCTTGATTTCAATTTAGAAAATCTAAACAGGCTTGAAGTGGTGAAAAGTCAAACTATAGAGTTAGTGGATCAAATGAATGATGAGTTAAATTCGTTAAAGCAAAAAATAGAAGCCTATCATAGTGATTTTGAAACCACAAAACAGTCGTTGGATAAGGATCTTAAAAAGTTCCAAGTCGGATCCTTGCAGGATTTTATAGATAATCCGGCAGCAGTAACCCAGGCAATAGATACAAGTCCCAGGACAGGTGGACGGATTAGAGATTACATTTATCAAAAGATCAGCAGGTATGAGCTTTTAGCCAAGTCATTTGATAAGAATCTGGCTTTATGGAATGAAGAATATAAGTCTCTTAAAGACAGTTGGGAACAGAAAAAGAAAGATTTTACCGCTAACAAGACCGACCTGTTGGAGTTATGGGGATCACGTGAACAATTTTGGGATAACTTTAATACAGGTGGTATTAATTTCGATGTAAATGAAGGCAGATTTATAGATGCTGTAGATTTTCTTGGCGGCACAGATGTCCCGTTGGAAGAGCTGGATAACTATCCTGCTTTATTGAAATGGAGTATCAGGCTGGGTGAAAGATTTGGCGTATCTCCGTCTCAGGCAATAAAACATTTAACTCAGCTTTTTGGCAAGGGAAGAATGGAAACCTGGGCATTACCAAGAGAGAGCAGAATTTATAAGAGTGGGTTAAAGCAGCTTCTCGTTAAAACAATGATGGAATTTAAGAATACGCAGAAGCTTAATGCACAGTTAGGTTATGCTATCCAGCACGAAATTAGAGAAAAGATATGGGTATATACTGATAAGATTATGCCTGACGTTAGTAGAACTAGTGAAAAGAAGTTGAGGTTATATGATCTTCTTTCTGAATGGTTGTCTCTTGCTTCAGAAGAATTTATACTTGAACCGGATAAAGGGCTTGCTTACCGCTCTTCAGGCATTGGGTCTGCTCAGAATATTTATAATAAAGAAGCGGGTAAAGCGTATGCTGATGACCGGTTAAGGTTGTTTAATACTTTGGCGTTGGAATATGGTATCGGCCAGGCTGTTGATGCCAACATTCCGCAGGGTAAAGCTTTATATGATTCTTGGACTAAGCGTAGAGAAAGTTACGCTTTTTTTGGGTCGTTGCCTGCTGAATTAAAAATGCTGGCACTGGAAACTAAGCGTGATTACTACAATTCTTTACTTGATTACGGTATTAGATCAGGAGCGTTCGCCAGTTCAAACGTTTGGAAGACATATAATGATGGTTATATGTTTAGATATGGTAGATTAAAACGATCGCAACAGGAAGCCAACATTAGGCAGGGCGTGTCCAATAAAGCAATGGCTTCAGAGAAAATGGCAAAGCGCGGTGCTTATGAATCTTATTCTCATTTTAAGGCTACAGAAGAACTCTCCGGCATGGAGGTAGTAACTGATTTTGCTGAGGCTACAGGCGTTTATCTTGCTGAAACGTTGGATCATATCGACCGCCATATCAGTGTGATAGAAGTATTTAAACGCCTTCCCGGACCAATCGCGGGCTGGAAGATGGTAATGTATGAGCACGATATAGACAAGCATGATACGGTTAGAGCCAACGCTATTTTAGAAAGAGCAGACTACATGAGGATACCTGAAGCTTCTGGTTTAGCTCAATGGTTCCAAGGTACATTTGCCAGGCCGTACGTTCACAAGAATGTTTCAGATTTAATAAGAAGCTTTGAAAGTAATCCTTATAAGAAGAGCTGGTTTGATCCTATTAATAAGATAAATTATATTGCAAAGCGTACTATAATGGCTAACCCGATGATGTGGTTGGGTCAGTTCTTGTTACCTATCGCTGTATATAAAGGTCCTCTGGCAGCAGCTAAGGCTATTGTAGAGTTCGCTTATCTGCCTAAAGGCGTTTGGGATTATAGCGCAAGCGTTCTTCAACGCAGAGTAGATCCTTTTGCTCATCTCCGCGGTAAAGGCTATGAAGCAGAGAAGTTTTATGCGTTGATGTCTTCAGGGCTGGTTACAATCAACGCTAACTCTGCTTTTGCTACGTTGTATGATTTTGCACACGATCCAAAGCATCCTAACAACGCTCCTCTATGGGACAATGTTTCTGGATTACTTGCAAGTAAAGGTGGGTTGGATGTGGTTGCTGTAAACCAGTGGATGTCAAAATGGACATATGAATTGGCAGGTCATTTCTATGATAAGTTCAGGTCTAAGGGTTGGGATAGCCAGACCGCTGCAACCAGGGCTGCTAAGTTTGTAGGAGATATTACAGGCTTGCTTAACGGTAATATATGGGGGGAGGAAAAGCGTTTCTTGCAGGCAGTATTATTCGCAAGGGATTTTACCTGGGCTTATTTCAGGTCATTAACAGGTGCTACGTATCCTTTATGGAAGAGCAAGCATACTTACCGTCCGGGAGCTATTACTAATGCTTTGTTTCATGGTGAATCAACGCAGGCAGACATGAGCGCGTTGGCTCCAATATATCTGGCTCATTTGGCTAAGATGGCTTTCTGGAAGATACTCTTTATTAATTTAGTTCAAGCGGGTATTATGATGGGCTGGGGTGATGATGAAGAAAAGAAACGTAAATGGGCATTTCAAAATGGTAACGTTCCTATTAATCCTTATCAGCTTATGATACGTCTTCCTTCTAAATGGTTTAAGAATTGGAAACATAAATGGATGTATGTAGACCCTTTAATAGACCAACGTGAAGTTAACCAGGGGCTTAGCTATGTGCTTGATCCTCTCGGACAGATTGCAGGAAAGGTTAATTTTGTTTCTGGCTCAGCAGTTAGAGTTTTATTTGGTATGGATATGTTGGGTAAACAATTTACTAAGAGTCCTTCTGATATCGGGTGGGCTCGTTGGGCGGAAGCTCAAACGTCTAAAGCTCTTGAGAATATTCTTCCTGCAGGCGTAAGGCCGGAAACATCCTTTATGCCTTATCCTGATTGGTGGGTAAGGGCTGCGGATATCCTGGGTGCGCCTATTAAAGCTAGTGGCTCCAGAGAACCTGGCCCTGGCATGCCAGCGTGGGAAGCGGGGTTGCTTATTGATGAAGATCAACGCATGCAGAATGAACAGATAAAACGTTTAGATGAGTATTCCCGAATAGGCAACGAAGATGTACTTCGTAATACGTTGATAAAAGATGTGGCTAGTGGTAGAATTTCTCCTGAAACTGCCAAGAACGCACTCATGAAAATGAAGTATCCTTTATCTACGCAAAGAAAGAATAGGCTGAAAGCATTATATAAGTTTAGACAGTTACAGGAAAGAGGCGTGTTTGAATAAGGAGGTTATATGAACGGTTGTCAGTTCCAGTTACGGTCGTTTAAGGTGGGTGGGTATACCACACCCGAATATGATAAACGTTTTGATGCAATATTCAGAAAGGAGGAATCAAATGGGATTCACAGTAAGAGACGGGGGAGGAGACGGCAAATGGATTCAGAAAGCAATAAAGAAACCCGGAGCGCTGCATAAACAGTTAGGTATTGCAAAAGGTAAGAAGATACCCGCAAAGACGTTGGCTTCAGCTGCCAAGAAAGGTGGTAAGTTGGGTGCAAGGGCAAGGTTGGCTATGATATTAAAAAAGATGAGGCACAAATGAACTGGTATGATCAAGGCATGGATTGGACTAAGCAGCATGAAGGTTTCAGGTCTAACGAATATCTGGACACTGAAGGTATTCCAACGGTAGGTTACGGATTCAACCGGCAGGCTCATCCAGAGTATCCTCGAAGTATGAACAAGAAACAAGCTGATGCTTATTTTGCTATTCTTTATCAAGAGTCAGAGAAGATGGCGCAGGACTTCGCAGGCAAGCGTTGGGACGATCTTACTGATTCACAGAAGATTGTTCTTACGGACATGGCATATAACTTGAATAAAAAACTCTATGGTTTTGAAGACATGCGAAAAGCAGTGCAGGCAGGAGATTCTGCCGGAACGGTTCGTGAAATGATTGACAGCAAGTGGTACAATCAGGTTGGCAATAGAGGAAGAGATAACGTAAATCTTTGGAAGCAGTAAAATAATATATTTTTCTTCTTGACATTTTATTGTTTTTAGTTATACTCATCTCATGGTGAGTAATAATTTGGACAGTAAAATAACAGGCGTACTCTAAAATTGGGTACGCCTCTTTGTTTTAAAAAGAGGAATGGACATAACATGAACAGCAACCTTTTAATTAAAATACTTTTGTTTGCTTATATCATTATCGCCATAGTTTGCGCTTATGAACGTAACTGGGCAAGATTGTTATATTGGATTGGGGCTACAATACTAAATTTATCATTGCTTTTAATGAAGTAGTGTGATACAATTAAATTATGAAAAAAACTACTACTGTAAAAAAATGTATTATTTGTGGTAAAGAAATTATCAAGCCTTTTTGGAGAGCAAAATCAGTGAAATTTTGTAGCCAAGAATGTAACGGATTGTCTAAACGTGGTGCAAATCATTTTGCTTTTAAGGGAGGAAAACCTAAATGTGTTGATTGTGGAAAACAATTGGTTGTATATAAAGCTAAAAGATGTAAATCTTGTGTAGGGAAAAAAAGAATATTTTCTAAAGAAACAAGAAAAAAAATATCTCTTTCTAACAAAGGAAAAAAGGTTTCTCAAGAAGTAATAGAAAAAATTAGGAATAAGTTGATAGGAAGAAAAGCATGGAATAAGGGTTTAAGTAAATATAGAAATTTTAGAGAATATAAAAAAAGACTTAATGAACGCCGTAGGGTGCGATATAAAACATTAACAAAAGAAGAAAGATTGGCGGATTTGGTCAGGACTCGTATAAGAAATGCATTGAGATATTGTTCAAAAAAATCAAGTACACTTGTGTTGTTAGGTTGTTCTATTTGTGATTTTAAAAATTATTTAGAATCAAAGTTTAAAGATGGAATGAATTGGAATAATTATGGAAACGGAAAGGGAAATTGGAATATTGACCATATTGTTCCGATAAGTAGATTTGATTTATTAAAAAAAGAGGAGCAAAAGAAAGCATTTCATTATCTCAATTGCCAACCTATGTGGTCTGTTTTAAATTTCAAGAAGGGCAACAGATGATAATTTATTTATTACAGGTGGCGATATTGTGGGGGATGAAATAATGGATAGCGTAAAAGGTAAATCTTTAGTTCCTAAATCAGGAAATGATTGTGTAGAAACACCAAAATATTTGACAAAAAAAATAGTGAAACATTTTAATCCAGTTGGTAGTGTTTGTGAGCCGTGTTGTGGTGAAGGGAATTTTTTAAAATTTATGCCAAGTGCTGATTGGTATGAAATAAAAAAAGGAAAAGACTTTTTGCAATCTAATAAACATTGGGATTGGATAATTACAAACCCGCCATATTCTAAGTTTAAAGAGTTTTTAACCCATTCGTTATTGTCTGCCGACAATGTAGTTTTTTTAATTCCTTTAGTGCATATCTGGACAAAAGCAAGGTTACGGATAATGAGAATAAACCATTTTTCTATTGCTGAAATTGCTTGTATTGACACACCAAAAGAATTTCCTCAAATGGGTTTTCAGTATGGGCTTGTCTATTATAAAAAGTTTCATAGTGGAGACATAAAATTTGTATGGATAGCGTGAAAAAATATAATATTGTTGTGGTAGACCCACCGTGGGATGTTAAAAAACTTACCCATAAGGCTCGCCCTAATCAAGTAGCAATGGACTATCCAACGATGTCTTTAGAGGATATTAAAGCATTACCTATCCAAAATATTTTAGATGATAATTGTTGGTTGTTTTTATGGACTACTCAAAAATATTTATTTGAAAGCAAGGCAATTTTAGAACATTGGGGGTTACATTATTTACTTACAATGGTTTGGGAGAAAACTTACGGTCACTCTGCTGGTATGCCGTTATTTGGTTTTAGGTGGAACGCTGAATTTATTTTAGTTGGTTATAAAAATAAACCGCCACTTTGGGTTAAGGGAAAATCTTTAATACCGGCGGTATTTCAAGCAGAGAACATAAGACATTCACAAAAACCAGATAAATTTTATTTAATGATAGAAAATCTTGGCGAAAAAAGAATAGATATTTTTGCTCGCTCAAAAAGATTGGGCTGGGATGTCTGGGGTAATGAAGTAGAAAGTGATATTAAGTTATGATGGATAGCGTAAATAAATTTGGATTGGATAAATATAGGCAGTTAGTTAAAAAAATAGATTTTTCTGAAATAGGATATTCCGCCAGAGTTATTTTCAAAGGTGGGTGAAAATTAAAGCCCGTATATTCATAACTACTTATAAATCAATGAGTTATAAAAACACCAATTATCATTATGGCAATACATCCAAAATTGGAAAAGAACCTTTATATGGACATCCCGTTGGAAGTAAAGTCAACACTCATTGGATTTGTTTCTTCAAGTTCCCCGAACAAAAAGATACTAACGGAGATAAAATTGGTGCTTCAAAAAGACGCTTTTAAAAGGAGGTGAAAATGGAAATCAGCCACACGTCCATGTCCATCGCAAAAGGTTGTTGGAAGAAGTATTACTGGTCTTACATCCAACGACTATCCCCTATCCGCAAGCCGTCCTCCCTCGTATTAGGAACCATTGTCCACAAGTGTTTTGAACTGCATTACAGAGGTGCTTCAGAAAACGATATCCACAAGGCTATGCTTGAGGCTTTCAAAGAAGAGAAAGCCAAGGCTGACATCAACGACCAGGAAGATTTAGAAGTAGCCCAGGCAACAGCATACGGCATGTGGATGCACTATCCCTATAAAAATCTAGGTGAGTTTATGGAAGTTGAGCCGGAGAAAGAAGGTGAGGTTGATATGTTTGGCGCCAAGCTCCGCTTCAGGCTTGATGGTTTGGTTAAGTTTGAAGGCCAGAAGTGGATACGTGAATACAAGACAACGTCATTATCTTTACCCAAGCAATTCTGCGGACGCATTGAACAAGGCACACAACCATCTATCTACGTATGGGGTATCAGGAAAATGGGGATACCTGTTCAGGGTGTTATGTTTGAAATCATTAAGAAGCCGTTGTTACGTAAGCGCAGAAGTGATACCTGTTCAGATTACTGTTTACGGATCGTTGATGAATACGCTAGAGACGCTTCCCTGCCTAAGAACCAACGCAAGATGTATCTTCGTTCGTTTGTTTACCGGTCGCAGAAACAGATGGAACAGTTTGAAACAGATGTTAAATCCTTTTTAAATGAACTCAAGCGCCGGTTAGATACAGATGACTTTGGGCGCAATACAGATAACTGCTGGAACTTTAATTCCCAGTGTCCTTTCTACAAGATTTGCTTCATGGATCACCCTGATGATATCACTCTAAGATTAAACTACGTTAAGAAGGCATAACAGAATGGCTCAAAATCGCACAGAAAGGGGTCTAATTTCAATCTTTGGTGGCAATACGCTCCCGACTATGGATATAATATAATAACTTGAATCAAGGAGGTTTTATGGATGAGGAAAAGGTACCAGAAGAGGTCATTGAAGTTGAAGATGGATTGCTGCCCGTTAAAGAGAAGCTGGATGCGGTGTTGGACGCTTCCAAAGAGATGATTAAAGTGTTGGGAGACATGATGAAGATTCTGCAGGATCTAGAAAAAGCGCGTAAAGCAGGGAGATTTTAATGAAGTTAGAGAAAGTAGGAGACAAAATTAACAGGGGGTTAGCAATAGTAATATATGCTAATCCAGGCGTGGGTAAGACAACGTTAGCTGCTACGTTGCCGGTTAGTGATACACTCTTCATCAACGTTGAGGCCGGGTTAGGGCCATTACTAGGGACAGGTCACACAATATTCAACCTGCTCGATAGGAATCTTGATGACCTGGATAAGCTTTATAAGTATCTACGGACCGAGAAACACCCCTTTAAGTACGTAGTAATAGATAACTTATCAGAGCTGGAACAGTGGATTCTCTTGTATCTTACACATTCAAGGAATAAAGATTTTACAGAACTAAGAGAGTATGGCGATGCGGCTTTCAAGCTGAGGGAATACATGCATTTGTTCAGGGACCTAACAGAGAAAGGAATTACCGTTGTATTCAACGCTTGGGAACAGCTTATGGATATCAAGCAGGAAGCTGGAACTATAATTACTATGACGTTTCCTAAGATGAGCAGGAAGGTAGCGCCTGAACTGTGTGGTATCGTTGATATCGTTGGGCATCTTGAGGTTCATGAGAAAACTAATAAGCGTTGGCTTAGGATTGGGCCAAGTGATCAATATCTGACAAAGACGCAGTTTAAAGGTTTGGATAGCGGTGAGCCAGCCGATTTACCTGCGTTGATTGAGAAGATTTATGCGTATGAATATAAGCGAAAGGAGGCTTAAATGCAAATGGATTGGAAGAAAGAAGGAAAAGGTTCAAGAGAAGTAGTGCCTGAGGGGACTTATCGGGTTAATATTACTGATTGGGAAGAGTGCAATGCTAAGACCGGTACGCCTCAGATACGTTGGTATGCGGAAATCTTTGAACCAAAAACAAGCAAGGGTGTTACATTGGTTGATCATACAGCATTGACAGCACAAGCATTGTGGAGGTTGGCAACGTTGGTTAGCGCGTGTGGTATAGACTTAAGTAAACTTCCTAAGATGGAAGTTGGAACACCAGCGTTTAAACAGGTTTTAGATGCGTGTAAGGGCAGGGTTACATACTGGAGAGTCATCAAGGATGAGCAATATAAGAATAACAAGGTTGAAGAATACATCAGGGACGCAGAACAGCCAGTGTTAGAGGGATTAGCTGAAGTAGAAGACGGGGCTTGTCCGTTTAAAGATAAAGAGTAATACGGGTTATTGGGGGGTGGCTTCTCACCAGTCATGCCCCCAGCCCTTCATAAATTAAAGTTAAAAAGTGGCTAAGGAGGTAACGTGGAGTATAGCTTTGACATAGATGTAGCTAAGGAACATGGAATAAATGAAGCGATTCTCATCAAAAACTTCCAGTTCTGGAACCGGTACAATAAGGCCAACGGAAAGAATTGTCATGACGGCAGGCATTGGACTTACAACACGCTACATGCTTTCACGGAACAGTTTCCGTTCTGGACCATTAAGCAATTAAGAAGAATCCTCAACAAATTAGTAGCTAATAAAGTATTAGTAAAGGGCAGTTTCTCTAAGAATAGATACGATAGAACTATCTGGTATGCCTTTGCTGATGAGGATAAATGGTTAAGGGTACGTACTGGAAAGGACAATTCGATGTTACCTGTAGAGGATGTCCATTTGTCCTTTTCAACCACTATCGTGCCCAAAAGGGCAAATGAATATACAGATAGAAAACCAGATACTACTACAACTACTATTACTACTAATACTACTAAGAAAGAAGAGATACAGCAAGTAATAGATTATTGGAATGGGTTTAGCCGGTTGCCGAAGGTTGTAGCATTATCAACAAGCCGCAGGGAACAGCTGGTTATCAGGCTTAAACAACCGCATTTTGCTGAGCATTATAAGGCAGTCTTCAAGAAGCTCTCTGAATCATCGTTTGCGTTGGGGTCAAATGACCGGAATTGGAAGGTATCGCTGGATTGGGTTATCGCTAACGACCATAATTACATTAAAGTACTTGAGGGTAAGTATGACAATAAGTCTGATTTCTTTAGCAGGCTTAAGGAAAAAGCATGAAAAAGAAAAAGAAAAACTACTATGCACTTCATCAAAGAACTTATGATTATGGTGAGCTTTTAGAATTACAGGAACAATATAAGGCTGTGCTTGACAAGTTAGTTGAGACGCAGGGAACAAAGGAACACATTATTTGGGTTAAGGCCGAGCGTAAGTTAAATGGTGAGAATTTAAAAATGTTTAGGTATTTTGATACTACAGGAGGGCGTGATGAGTACAGAGATCAATTTTTCAAAGCTAATCCCGAACAGAGAACTAAGTATGAAATGCAAAGAGATCTTGAGTACCAAGCGTGGGTTAGATCGAGAAGGGGCTCTGGCGCTTATTCTGGTAGACCATCTGAGTGACCTGAAGTATAAGAGCGATCCGCCAATGCCGAATATCCTTAAAGACTTTTATTCTAAAGATAACTTTCTGCAGTGGAAGGGTAAGAACGATAAGGAAAAAGAAGAGAACATGAATACGTTGATGTCCAGGAATGACGTTAAGAATTACTTTGCCACTATTGGCAGTGCGTTGGCATGTAATCTTCAGTATGTTGGAGTTCTCGAAAATTGTATTGCAATCTTCTTGGCGTTGGATGATAAGGTGAATGGTAAGAAATGTTGGGACCAGTATATGACTTTTCCTGAAAAGCTGATGATTGGCAAGCGTGTTGTATGGGAGAGGAAGAAGAGCTTTAGTCCGTTTGTTGACAAAAACACCCCAGAAGAAAACAAGGAGGCGTTGGAATGAGCTGGAAACCCTGGAAGTCTGCGGAGAAAGAAGTGTCTAAGTATTTTGGCGGGACGCGGCGCATCCGTGTATCCTTTTCTGAAGAGGTTGGTGATATTCTGCATCCAACGTTGAGCCTGGAGGTCAAATATGGCAAACAGATACCGGCGTGTCTGCGGGTGAAGAAGCCAACGTTGATGAGAGTAAATGGGGTGTTATATTCTTTAGTGCCGTCTAAAAGTAAAGATAAGGTTTATCGTAATCTAAAAGGCGTTAAAAAATGCAAGTTCTTAGAGTCGGCATTTAAGCAGGCGTTGGGTTACGCTCCGGATAAGATTCCGATGGTGTGCGTTAAATGGCCTAGATGTCATGGGTTTGTAAAGATAGGCAGGTGGTCAGATGTTTAAAGTTATTGGTTTATTGATTGCTTCGGTTGTTGGTGCTATTATTTACAGGATGGGAGGATCAGATGAGTATAACACTAAGTGGCGTGATCTCGGAATCCCTACACTTGTTACGATTGTTTTGCTATGTTTTGGCCCTGGTTTTAGTGGCTCCATTCTTGGTGCTTTATGTTATTTTCTTACCTTTGGGTTGGTTTTTGCTGCACAAACGACATATTTTAAGCAGAAAGGACAAGACGCAAAAGCTTGGAACTGGATGTTAGTTGGACTGGCGAATGGTTTAGCGTTGGCACCGTACACTTTTTTAACAGGTCAATGGCTGGCGTTCGTTGTACGAACGGTAGCCTTAATCATAATGATTACGGCTTGGAGTGAATGGAAAGATAATGCCATTGAAGAAGAATTAGGTAGGGGTTTTCTTATAATCGCTACGTTATCTATGTTTTGTTGGTAAAGAAGGGGTGCCAGGCGGGCTTGAGGCCCGCCCAGCTATGGAGCTATCGTTTACTTAATTTTGCAATTTCTTCAGCAACTATCTCTTGTAGTGTTTTACTTCTTACTGTGGTGGTGACAAATGGGTTCGCCGGAAGCAGTATACCTTGTTGTGAGTGCCAGTATTCTAGATGCTTACAAGTCCTATTCTTCTTCCACCCCCAACAGGTACAATATTCTACGCCATCTTCACCTAATATAACCTTATAAACATGGTTAGGATTACTTTTACTTTTAAACGTTGCTAATTCTTTAGCCA
>Ga0172371_10005766_pt1 | contig 18272 bp, 12 predicted proteins | sample Lak12m_FD_114543 | JGI IMG/M metagenome (GOLD analysis project Ga0172371, IMG submission 114543) | Freshwater microbial communities from Kabuno Bay, South-Kivu, Congo - kab_022012_12m | ecosystem: Environmental > Aquatic > Freshwater > Lake | place: Democratic Republic of the Congo: South-Kivu...
CCAAGGAGTACGTCAGTTGGGGCGCCGGCACGCGGGCGGTGCAGTACCTGGTGCTCGGGGCGAAGGCCCGGGCGGCGATCGCCGGCGAGTACAACGTCCACTGCGGCCACGTCCGCGACGTGGCCCCGCTGGTCCTCCGCCACCGGATCATCACCAACTTCCACGCCGAAGCCGACGGCATCACCCCGGACAAGATCATCGCCGAGTTGATCAAGAATATCCCCGAGCCGAAAGCGGAGGCGTATAGGTAGAGGGGGCAGGGGTTAGGGGCCGGGGGTCAGGATCATGGTGCTGCACTTTCCTGGTAATGCATCAGCGGTCTACCCGACCCCCGAACTCTAACCCCTATTCGCTCGCCGGCCAAACAGAGATTGGTCGTTGACCGACTGCATCTCTTTTGTCGTAATGCGTCAACGGAGACTGGCGGAGGCGTTGACGGCAGACGAGGGGAACAAAGTGAAGAAATCCACGTCGCGATTGGCCGGCCTGCTCGGGCGCGGCGGGCGGGAAATGATCTCGGCCGCCCGGGTGGCCCGGGAGTACCTGGGCGCGGCCGACACCGGCGAACTGCTCGGCCGCGTCGGGCAGACGATTTCCGCCTTACCCCACGCCGAGCATCTCGACAAGCGATTCATCCAGGCCTCGTACCGCGGCGACCTGAGCCGGCCTCCCGACGACCTCTTGGCCGGGTCCAACGTCTTCTACGTCACCGAGCAGGGGAGACTCTATCTCGACTGCACGGCCGGCCACTACCAGATGACGTGGGGCTACAACCACCCCGAACTCAGCGCCCTGGTCCGCGAGGCCCTCGACGCGGGCATCGTTTGGGACGATCACAGCAATATCCCGGGCAACACGGTCAAGCGGCTCGCCGGGCGATTGGTCGAGGCGGCCAACGATGCGGTATCCCCCGGACCCGAGCTGCTCGACGACCCCAAGGCGCTCAACACCGTGCTCTTGGGCGTCTGCACCGGCTCGGTGGCCGTCAACGCGGCACTGAAGATCGCCCTGAAACACCACGAGGTGGTGCGGCCGGACGTGGAGCCGGTGTTGATCTCCCTGGAGGGCAACTACCACGGCACCGATTTCCTCGCCCAGCGATTGCGGGGTATGTGGAAGGAGTTCTTTCACAGGATCAAGGTTATCGAAATCGAGCCGAACGACATCACCGCCCTTCGCAAGGCGTTCGCGGTGCATCGCGGACAGGTCGCCGCCATGTTCTGCGAACTGGTGATGATGAACCGCGAGGCGATCCTCCTGGACGAGGACTTCGTGGGCGAGGCCCGGGCCCGGTGCGACGAAGCCGACGCCTGCCTCGTGATCGACGAGATCCAGAGCGGCTTCTGGTATCCCCGCTGTTTCCTTTACCATCAATACGGCATCCTGCCCGACATTCTCGTGGTCGGCAAGGGGATGACGGCCGGGCTGCACCCGCTGTCGGCCATCGTCTACAACCGTCGCCACGACCGGCTCGCCCAGTACGATGCCATCAGCACCAACGGCAACGCCCCCCTGGCCGCGGTGGCCGGGCTGGGGTGCATGGGGCTCATCGAGAGCCGGGGCGAGCAGATCGCCGATTTGAGCCGCCACTACTTCGATCGGCTTCAGGAGCTGCCGGCGGCCTATCCGCAGCGCGTGGCGGCGATCCACGGCCACGGGCTTCTGGCCGGGGTGAAGTTCCGCAACGTCAAGGATGCAATCGAGGTCCACCGCCGACTGTTGGAGCGGGGCCTTTGGACTCGGGTGCACGCATACCACGAGGGACACAGCACGATCCTCACGAAGCTCGCCCTGGCGGCCGACCGCCGCGTGGCCGACTTCGTGGTCAACGCGTTTCACGAGACCATCCGGGAGACAAACCATGCGTAAGGAACTGGGCGTCGGCGTGATCGGGCTGGGAATGGGGCGGGATCTGTTCTATCTCAACCGCGATCCCGGCACGCGGTTGGAGGTCCGCGGCGTTTGCGGCAGCACTCCCGAAAAGACCCAACGCATCGCCCAGCAGAACGGCATCCCCTTCGCCACCACCGATTACCGCGAGCTGGTCGCTCGCGACGACATCCACGTCGTGGCCGTCTTCTCGCCCGACCATCTCCATGGCGAGCACTGCCTGGCAGCGCTCCGGGCGGGCAAGCACGTCCTGGTGACCAAGCCGATGGTCAACAAGCTCGGCGAGGCCGTGGAAATCACCCGGGAAGCCGAGGCCCGGCGGCTCAAATTCCTCGTGGGCGAGACCTGCCGGTGGTACACTTCGTTCCTGTCGCTGCGGCGGTTGTTCGACGACGGCGACCTGGGCCAAATCATCTTCGCCGAGGCCCATTACGTGCACGAGATCAAGGATTACTTCGGACTGACGCCGTGGCGCCTGGAGGTGCCGCAGGACTTTCTCTACGGCGGCGTGTGCCACCCGCTGGACTCGCTCGTCTGGTTCCTCGGCGACGTCGACGAAGTGCACGGCTACGCCAATCGCGGCGGCCTCTCGGCTTATCCCATCGAAGAGAATTTCCTCTTGAACGTGAAGTTCCGCAACGGGGTGCCCGCGCGGGTGCTGGGGGCCTTCGGGGTCGTGCAGCCGCCGTGGCCGATGATGGGCATTACGATTTACGGCACGAAGGCCACCGCCACCGCCACCTTCGAGGACTTCAAGCCCTGCCAGCTCCGTATTGTGTTCGACAAGCTCAGCGGCAACGAGCCGGCGGTGATCGACTACGCCGCCGACCTGGAAGGGGCCTACGGCCAAGGGCAGGCGGTCCGCCGCTACATGGCCCACCTGGAGGACTCGATCGTCAACGACAAGCAGCCGTGGGAAGACGCCCGCGAAGGGACCAAGACGATTGCCGCCCTCGACGCGGCGTGGCGCTCGATCAAGAGCGGCTCGCCGCAGAAGATTGCAGTTTCGTGGTGAGGCGGTTGCCTCGGCCGCCTCTGGCAATTGTTGTAGGAGTAGTAGGAGTAGGGTGGGACAAGCGGAGCGCCGGCCCACCATCGCTTGGACATGCGAGCAGTGCTCACGTGGGCCGGCGCTCCGCTTGTCCCACCCTACAGAGTTGTGGCCCAATACTGAGGCCGAAGTGCCGAATAGCCTGTAGCGTTCGGCGTACTTCCGTTCGATCCTCGATCCTTGGAGGCCGGAACCATGACCACCGCAAAAGGCTACCAGAGTGCGGCACGCCAAGCGGGGCGTGAACTGCGCGAACTCCAGTCGCGCATGCCAAGTTTCGTGCAAGTCGCCGTCTTGCTGGTCCTCATGGCGATCAGCATCGGAACTGCCGTCTACGTGGGCCAGTTCAACCCCGCCCGGGGCGTTTGGACCGGCGTGGGCGGGGTGATCCTTTCGGCCCTCGTCGCCGCCTCGATCCGGGTCGCCAACCAGTGGGAGCGGGGCATCGTGCTCCGGCTCGGCAAGTTCCAGTCGATCCGCGGGCCCGGGGTGTTTTTCATCGTGCCGATCGTCGATCAGGTTCGCTTGGTCGACACCCGCGTGCTCGCGGCCGACATCCCGCGTCAAGAGGTCATCACGCGGGACAACGTGCCCGTGTCGATCAACGGCGCGCTCTTCTTCAAAGTGGCGAATGTCGAAGACGCAGTGATGAAGATCCAGGATTTCGCCTACGGCATTTCGCTCTTGGCCCAAACGGCGCTCCGCGACGTGGTGGGCGGGATGGTGCTCGACGAGCTGCTGTCGGAGCGCGAGCGCATCGGCAAGCTAGTCGAGCAGGCCGTGGAGAACGATTCCAGGCAGTGGGGGCTGCACGTCACCGGGATCCGGCTGATGGACATCGACATGCCCGAGGACTTGAAACGGATCATGTCGCGTCAGGCCGGCGCGGAGCGGGAGAAGCGGGCCACGATCACCAAGGCGGAGGGAGACCGGCTGGCCGCGGAGAACCTCGCCGCCGCCGCCGCCACCATGCTCGCCAGCCCCGGCGCCATGCAACTCCGCACGCTCCAGACGATCGACGGCCTCGGTCCCACCGCCTCCAACACGGTCGTGCTCGCCGTTCCCGTCGAGGTCCTGGAATTGGCCAGGCGGCTCGGCCAGGCGCAGAAGTAATCTGGACGAAATCGAGCGGTAGGGCGGACCGAACGCAGTGAGGCCCGCCGGAATTATGCAAGAGGCAAGGCAGGGGTCGCTACGCCGTTATCCGCAGGAGTCATCGCGCGCTGCGCAGACTTCCGAAGTCTCCACGACTTCGGAAGTCTTGGTTGCGGCTCGGCCGCGCTACGCCACTGTGAAATACGGCCCGTGGCCCCTTTGCCGCACGGTTGACGAGCCCTTCGCCGGCGGGGTAGAATTTCAGGGAGTCCGAGAGGCCAATCGGAACTTCGCGGGCCAGCAGAGTACCATCAACGGTGAGCATGAACGGACCGCTCTCAGGAAGCGGCGGAGAAGGCTATGAAGACGGCAACCGTAATCAACAACCCTAGTGGACAAACCATTGCTCTGCCGACGGACGTTCGGGTCGAAGGCGATGAGGTCTTCGTCAAGCGGATCGGTGAATCGATTGTCCTGATTCCAGTGCATGCAGACCCTTGGCGGTCGCTGGTGGAGAGCTTGGATCTGTTCTCTGACGATTTCATGGAGAGCCGCCAGCAGCCACCTTCGCAGGCGCGCGGAGCGATCTTCGAGTGAAATGCCTCTTGGACACGAACATCTGCGTTTTTGTCATCCGGCGGAAGGCCGCGGCGGTTCTCGCGCGGTTTGAGCAATATGGGATCGATGAACTGGGGATCTCGGCTGTGACGCTTGCCGAGCTTCGTTACGGCGCGGACAAGAGCCATCGCCCCGAGCAGAACCACGCCGCCCTCGATGCGTTCCTTGTTCCGTTGGCGGTCGTTGATTTCGATTCACATGCCGCCGCTCGCTACGGAAGCCTTCGAGCGGAACTGGAGCGACGCGGAACTCCTATCGGGCCTCTCGACACGATGATCGCCGCTTGCGCACTGAGTCTGGGCGTGCCGCTGGTGACCAACAATGCAGCGGAGTTCTTCCGCGTGCCGGGACTGCAAGTGGAGGACTGGACGCATTAGACTGGGCAAGGAAGCGGCGCCTGCGATTGGCAGCAAGCAGAAGAGTTGCCATTTCTCGCATCCATCCATTCAGTCTCTTGATGGTCGGAGTTTCTCTCCTTAACAAAGCATTGGACAACTATCCGTTAGCCGGGAAATGCAAAGACCAGTACCGAGCGCGATACGCTAACTGTCGGTCCTCACCCTGACCCTCTCCCCAAGGGAGAGGGGACCTATGCCACTTCTTCGATCATCTCGTCCGGCTCGGAGGCGATGGCCGGTTTCGGCACCGACTCGTCTTCCGGCTCTTCTTTCTCTTCTCCGTTGCGGAACCGACCGGTGAGCCGTCCCCCTAGTCGGCCCAGGTCGTCCCAGAGCGAGTAAGCCACGGGCGTGACCAGCAGGGTGAGCAAGAGCGAGAGGGTCTGGCCGCCGAGGATCACTTTGGCCAGGCTCGCCCGGGAGGCGGCGCCGGGACCGCGGCCCAACGCGATGGGGATCATCGCGGCGATGAGCATCACGGTGGTCATCAAGATGGGGCGCAAGCGGGTGTGATTGGCTTCGAGGATCGCCTCGTTGCGAGGCAGGCCTTTGGCCCGCAATACGTTCGTGTAATCGACCTGCAAAATGCCGTTCTTCTTGACGATCCCGAAGAGCATGAACAGCCCGAACATGGCGTAGAGGTTCAGGTTCGTGCACAACAGGATCAGCGAGATCAGCGCAAACGGCAGGGTCAGCGGCAGGGCCAGGAGGATCGTGATCGGGTGGACGAAGCTCTCGAACTGGGCCCCGAGGATCATGTACATGAAGAGGAAGCTGGTCAAGAACGCGATGAGGAAGTTCTGGTTCGATTCCCCCATGACCTTGGCGCGGCCGAGGAATTCGTAGCGGTAGTCGGGCGGGAGGCCGAGGCTGTCGACGTATTCGCTGAGTTCCCGCACGGCCTCGCTCAGCGGCTTGTCGCCTTCGAGGTTGGCGGTGACCACGACCTGTCGCTGCATGCCATAGCGGTCGATCGCGGCCGGTCCCTTGGCCGGCTCCAGCGAGGCGAGGCTCGACAATTGCACGAGGCCCGCCTTGGGCGAAGGGATCATGAGCCGGGCGATGCTGTCGGGCTTGTCGCGGAAGGGGAGCTCGGCGCGGAGCCATACGTCGTACTGCTCGTCGAGCTCCTTGTACTTCGAGACCGGCTCCCCGCCCACCAGGACGTTCAGGGTAGAAGCGACCGTCGCCACCGGGATGCCGAGGTCCGAGGCCCGCTCGCGGTCGATCTTCACGCGCAGCTCCGGCTTGCGCAACGAGAGGCTGCTGTCGATATCGACGTAGTTCGGCTGCTCGCTGAGCCAGTTGAGGATCTTGCCGCCGCCGCGCCCCTGCTTCGGACCCGCGAGTTCCGCTAGTTTGTTCAGGTCCGGGCCGCGGAGGTTGAAATCGACCATGGCCTGGCGGAAGCCCGAGGCTGTGATCACGGCCGCATCCTGCACGGCCGCGCGGAGGTCGGGGTAGTCGGCCATGATTTCGCGGGCCGCGCGCTGCACGTCGAACTGGGTGAAGTAGCGGGGATCGGACTCCGGGCGGTTGAGGATGCCGTTGATCCAGAACGTCGGGTCGTACCACTTCCGCTGCCGCTCTTCGAGGTCGATCAGGCGGGCGTAGATGGTCCCCGAGGTCACATCGCCCTGCCCGCGCGAGATGCGGCCGGTGGTGTCGCCGATCGTACTGAACACGTGCATGACCCCCCGCAGCTTGGCCACGCGGCCTTCGATTTCGGCGAACAGCCGATCGCCCTGGTCGAGGGAGTAGCCTTCGGGCAGGGTGACGGCGATCTCGAACTCGCTCTGATCGTCACGCGGGATGAAGTCGAACCCCACGATCTTGAACAGGACCACCGTGAACGCCAGCAGGGCGACGCAGGTGGTCACGATGACCCAGCGGTGGCGGAGCGACCACCCGAGGACCCAGCCGTAGAATCCGTCGACGGCCGCCCACACCCGGTTCGATTTGCTGCCTGTCCGAAAACCGGGACTGGGACCCTCCTTCAGGTGCCTGTCCCGGTTTTCGGACCCGCGATTCTCCTTGAGCTTGAGAAAGCGGGAGCAGAGCATGGGCGTCATGGTGAAGGAGACGAACCAGCTCATGAAGATGGCGAAGGCCACGGTGGCCCCAAAGCTCGAAAAGAACCGGCCCACGCGCCCGCCCATGAACACCACCGGGAGGAAGATCACCAAGAGCGACAGCGTGGTGGCCGACACGGCCAGGGCGATTTCCCGCGTGGCGGTGCCTGCGGCCTTGCGCGCCGGGTAGCCGTGCTCTTCCATGTGGCGGAAGATGTTCTCGTTGATCACCACGGCGTCGTCGATCACGATGCCGATGGCGAGGATCAGCCCGAGCATCGTCATGTTGTTGAGCGTGTAGCCCATCCAGTACATGAACGCGAAGGTGGCCACGATCGAGGCCGGGATGGCCAGGCTGGCGATGATCGTGGTGCGCCAGTCCTGGATGAAGAGCATGATCGTCAGGGCGACCAGCAAGGCGGCGACCACCAGGTGAAAGTTCAGCTCGTGGATCGAACTCGTGATGAACTTCGACTGGTCCTTCACCACGAAGGTCTCGATGTCCGGGGGGAGGAGCTTCTTGAGGGCGTCGAACCGCTTGGTGACGGTCTCGACGACCTTGACCGTGTTCGCCCCCGACTGCTTCTGGACGATGAGGCTCACGGCATTGCGGCCGTCGAGCCGGGCCAGGCCGCGGGGTTCCTCGAAGGTGTCCTCGACGCGGCCGATGTCCTTGATCCGCACCGGGTAGCCGTTCTGGTTGGCGACGATCAGCTCGCGGAACCCGGCGGCGGTCTCCACGCGGCCCATGGTCCGCAGCACCAGCTCGCGCGATCCCTGGTCGACGCGCCCGCCGGGCAGCTCCAGGTTTTGCCGCACAAGGCCCTGACGCACGTCTTCGATCGAGAGGTTGTAGCTGGTGAGCTTGTCGGTGTCGATGACCACGTTGACCGCCCGCGGCCGGCCGCCCACCAGGATCACCGCCCCCACGCCGTCGACGCTCTCCAAGTCCTCCTTGATCTGCTTCCTGGCGATCTCGGTGATTTCCTGCATCGGGCGCTCGCTGGACACGGCGATCTGCATGACCGGCATGGCGTTCAGGTCGACCTTGTCGATGATCGGCGCATCGGTGCCCACGGGGAGCGTGGCGACGATCGTGGAGATCTTGTCGCGGACCTCCTGGGCCGCCACGTCGCGCGGTTTCTCGATGATGAACTGGACGACGATCTGCGAAATGCCCTCCTTGGTGGTCGAGCGCAATTCGTCGATCCCGTTGACCGTGTTGATGATCTCCTCGAGCGGCTTCGTGACGCTCGTTTCCATTTCCTCGACGCTGGCCCCCTTGAGGGTCGTCGTGACCACGACGATCGGCATGTCGACGTTGGGCAGCAGATCCACGCCCAAACGACTGCGGCCCACCAGCCCCAGCACGATCGGCGCCGAGACGAGCATCACCGTAAAGACCGGCCGCTTGATGCAGAGATCCCAGATAGTCATAGGGGGCAGGGGTCAGGGGTCAGGGGTCAGGGGTTAGGGGTCGGGGATTAGAGCCGGGCCGTGTCGGCCCGGGAATTGTCTCCGGTTGTCTCTGGTTCCCACGCTCTGCGTGGGAACCCATGCTTTCCGACGCTCTGCGTCGATGGCCGCGACGCAAAGCGTCGCGAGCCGTGCGTTCCCACGCAGAGCGTGGGAACGAGGCCACGAAGCCCATTTGCATTCCGCATCTTACATTTTGCACTTTGCACTTCTCACTTTGCCGTCTCGCTCCCCTCCTTCACGCGCACCGGCACCTTTTCGGCGAGTTTCTCCAGGCCGCTGGTGATCACCTGGTCTTGTAGCCTTAGATCCGGGCTGGCGGACCGGAGGATCTCGATCCAGCCCTGGCCCTGGACCCCCGGAGTGACCAGCACAGCGTGGGCCTTTTCGTCGCGAACGACGAAGACTCTGGTCGATCCGACGAAGGAGACCACCGATTCGATCGGCACGGTCCACGCCTCCGGGTCCTCGTGGGTGAGGATGTCGACCTTGCCGAATCCGCCCGCCTTCAAGTCCCGCGTGGAGTTCTCCACGCGGACTTCCACTTCAAAGGTCCGGCTGGTGCGATTGACCATGGGATTGACCCGGGTGACGGTTCCTGCGAACACCCTATCCGGATAAGCCTCGACGCGAACCTCGGCCTTTTGCCCCAGCCGGACTTGGCCCACGTAACGCTCCGGGACCGCGGCGATGAGCTTGAGCACCTTATCCATCACCAGTTCGAAGGCGGCGGTGGAACTGCCGGGCGAGTCCTTGACCATTTCCCCCTCGGTCACCTTGCGCTGAGCCACGGCGTACTCCACGTTCTGCGGCATCCCTTCCCGCTTTGTCGGCGTGGGGACCACCACGCGGGTGTACTTCAGCTTCCGTTCGGCGATCTTCAGCAGCACGAGGCGATACTTGATGCCCGCCATCACCGACTGGGCGTCCATTTGGGCCTGGATCCGGTTGTTGAGCGCGACTTCGTAGTCGGTCGATCGCTGGTCGTAATCCTCCTCGGTGAGCGTCCTGCTCTCGCGAAGCGGTTTGGCCCGCTCCAACCGGCTTTTTGCGTTGTCTTCCTGCTCCCTGGCGCGAACGACGGTGGGCAGTTTGTTGAGGTCGAAGCCGCTGCGGAGTGTCGCCAGGATCTTCTCGGGGTTGAAATTCTCTTCGGATGGAATGGGGAGCCCGACCCGCGTAGCCTCCAACTCCAGGGCCCGGCGGGTTTCCTCGACGGCGAGCTCGTAGTCTGTCGGATCGAGTTCCAGGAGCACGTCGCCGGGGCGAACCACGTCGCCGACTTCGTGAAACACCTTGGCCACCCGGCCGGCGACCTCGGCCATGACCGTCACTTCGTCGTAGCCGCAAAAGGTGCCCACGACCTGAACCGATCGCTGCACCTTGCGCGGCGTGATCGACCCGATCGTCACCGGCACGGCCTTGACTTCGCCCGTCGGCGCCTTCTCGGCGGCGGCCGGCTCGCCTTGGGCGTGTCGCAACGCGGGCGCCAAACCCACGAGGATGGCCCCTGCTGCCAGAACCACCAGCCCGGTCCCTGCGCCGAGTACCCACCACTTCGTCCGTCTATTCGTTATGCCCATGCCCTGGTTCCCTTTCTCCGGACCACGCGCCGTCATCTCGCTGTTGCACACAAGTCCTTAACCGCCGGCACGTCCCGGAGGGACGTTTGACACTAGCCCAGCGATTCATCGCTGGGATCCGAATGGCCGAAAGAACACCTGTCGTCCCGTAGGGACGATTGAAACAAACGACCCGTGGTTCAAGTGTCCCTACGGGACACCCTCGGCCATCTCGCCTTTCCACCCAGCGATGAATCGCTGGGCTACTTTCAAGTAATGCCCCTCCGGGGCAAGCCCCTATGCCGCGGTTGCCGCACGTGCGGAACATCGAGGCGTTCACCCCCGGACTACTCTCTCTCGATCCGTGGTTCCGTCTGTCGCCCGCCCGCCCCGCGCCGTTTCCGTTCCGACTCCGAGAGGATCCCATAGAGCGCGATGTCGAGCAGGTCCTCGGCCTGTTCGGCCGACGAGCGATTCCGGCCCGCGAAGTAGTTGGTGAACATCGTGCCGTAAAGCAGGTCCCCGATCACGTCGCCGATGCGGTCGACCGGAATGTCTCGGAACCGGCCCTCCGAGATCAACGACCGAACGTACTCCTTCCGCCGCTGCATGTTCGTTTCGCGGTAGGCGAAGTACGTCGGTTTGTCGCGGTCCTTGAAGTGCGCCCGCTCCTGAATCAAGAGCTCCGTCGCCTCCGGGTGCTCCGAAAAGAAGGCCAGATAGGTATTGAACACTCCGACCATCTGGTCCAATGGGTCGGCAACCCGTTCCATGATGGCGTCGATCGCCGCCGTGAGGTTCTGCATCATGCGGTCGACCGCGGCCAAGAACATCGCCTCCTTGGTGGGGAAGTACCGGTAGATGGTGCCCTTTCCCACCTGCAAGACGTCGGCCAACTCCTGGACGTTCGCCTCCGAGTAGCCGTGCGAGGCAAAGAACTTAGCTGCTGCGTCAAGGATTTCCTCCTGGCGACGTGTGCGGATTTCGTGGTTCACCGGACGTCCCGGCCTGCGAGCGGATGCGGTCTTCATGTGATTTGAACCCTGCCCCCGATACAGCGCAACCCACGGTCGCGGCTTTGTGCTTGACCCCCCTATTGCGCCATGGGCGTCCCTGGCGGCTTGTGCGCCAGGGACGAGGCTCCGCACGGGCAGGCAAGCTGCCCGTGGCACCGCCCTACTCCAGAGTCAACAGGTGACTTACTATTAAATGACGGACCGGTCAGTCAGTTAATTCTACCTTTCTACGATAAACTCTACAATAGAGTCTGCCTAGTCACCCCAAACCTTCGTCCGCGGGTCGCGATTCGGATGAATTGGTGTTGCCCCCCAGATGTCATCCCCCGCTAAGGGAGCAAGCAGGATGGCATTCCGTCTGGCTCATCCCGCCGCCCGATGGTTCGTTTTGCTCATGCCACCCGCTACCAAGTTGCTGCTCGGTACTTCATCCTTCATCCTTCCGACTTCATCCGTCAGAAGAGTCTCCTTTGGCTTGGGCGGCCCAAGGGATGGGCGTCGAAGCCGAGGTCGCGGAGACAGTCGACGAACGATTCCGGGCCGTGGGTGCAGTAGACCCGGCGCGGGGCGACCCGCCGGATTGCTTCGATGAGTTCCCCGTAATCGGCGTGGTCGGAGAGCGGGATGGCATGGTCCACGCCAAGACGGTACTTCGCCCGGGCGGCGACCGCCCAACCTGTGACCGCGATGCGGACTTGCCGCTGCCAGTCGTTGGAGCATCCGATCCCGGGCGGGACGACGAGCACGTGCCCCGGCTCGGGCCGCTGCGGGATGATCCCCCGGTGGCCCACCGCAACCCCAAACGACTCGTAGACCGAGCTGACCCGCTCGATGAGCCGATGCTGGAGGACCGTGAATCCGGCGTCGGCGAGGATCCGCGTTACCTCTTGGGCCTTCCCCAGCGCGTAGGCTTCCACCACCGGCGTGCCGCCCGAATCGAGAGTGGAATGGACCACCTCGCACAGTTGCTCAATGGCTGCTTCGCGTGGGGGAAACTTGTAGCCGGGATGGCCGTAGGTGCTCTCAATCACAAGAATCTGGGCCGAGGGGAAATCGGCGACTTCCGCGGTGGCCGACTGACCGAGCTTGAAATCCCCCGTATAAAGGAGCGACTGATCGCCGTCCTCTGCCAAGAGCATTGCCGAGCCAAGACAGTGGCCGGCCGGATAAGCGGTCAGTCGTAATCCGCCCCATTCAACCGGGGAGCGATATTGCATCTCGCGGGTAGTTCGACGTCCGAGACGCAACTGGTACAAGGCCGACGTCTGGGGCGTACAGAGGGCATACTGGTGGCGAGCGATATGGTCGGTATGGGCGTGGGAGATGAATGCGCGGGGTTGCCGGCGGGTAAAATCGACCGCCAGGGCCGCCTTGGTCAACACGAGCCCGCCGTCCCAGTGGAACATTTTGTTGGTTGCCGTGTCCTTGGAGTGGAGGAGAGGAAGGAAGCTGCACGCTGATCATACGGTCGGAAACGGAGCGGGACTACGGGGCGGCGGCAGCCGTGAACTTGGCGGCATTGGGGCAACCGAATGAGGCCCGGCTGGTCGAGGAGTTGCGCATTTCGCCCGGATTCGTCCGAGAACTATCCCTGGTAGCGGTCCTCGACGACTCGGTGATAGGACACATCCTCTTTACGCCGGTAACCATCGAGACAGACCAAAGCCCGATTTCCGCGTCGGCCCTTGCACCCATGGCGGTCCTGCTTGGGCAACACAACCGGGGGGTCTGGTCTTTGCGGGTGCGACACGGGTTGGAGGACTGCCGCGACCTTGGCCACCGGCTGGTGATCGTCGTCGGCTACCCCGGCTACTACCCCCGCTTTGGCTTCACCCCGGCCCGCGTCTTGACCGGGCTGTCCCCCGCATGTTATAGAAAAGGGGGGATACTGTTACGCCCTTGGTCGGCGTTTCCGCTGCTCCTCCTCCTGCTTCCAATGGTTGTCCCATGGCTTTGGTCACGTTGCGGGTCTTGGACGGAGCCGACCGGGGTAAGGCGTTCGAAAACGTCCCGACGCCGGTGACGGTCGGTCGCGAGGAGGGAAACTCCATCCAGCTCAACGACGAGCGGGTCAGCCGGTTTCACCTGAAGATCCAGGAGGACCAGGAGAAACTCGTGCTGACCGATCTGCAGAGCACCAACGGCACGAAGGTCAACGGCGAGAGCGTGCAACTGTGGATCCTCCGCTACGGCGACGTGATCTCGATTGGCCGCTCGCTGCTCCTGTTCGGTTCCCGGGAAGAGATCGCCCAGCGGCTGGCCATGCTTCGCGGAGCGGACTTGTCGCAGGGAGTCGCGCTGGACGAGGAGGAGGAGGTCACGCCGAGTTTTTCGCTTGAGAAGGAGCTGGTTTGGGGGGACGACGAGGACGCGCGGGCGATCCTGCACACGCTCTTGGCGCCCGAGGTGCCCAGCCCCCACGACCCGGGCGTAGCGGCCCAACTCTCCGAGCTGCTCATGTTCTTCCACTTGAGGCTCCGCGGGCTGATTCAAACGGTGCAGTGCTCGCCGCGTTCCGACCACGTGGGTCTGCAACAGCGCCAGTGGCAGAACCTCCTCGATCTCCAGGCCCGGCTCGCCAGCTACCTCAAGTCGATCGGTGAGCCGGAAGGGTGAGAAACGTTCAGCGGTCCGCTTTCAGCTTATCCCACGCTTGTCTCCGAACGCTTGAGTCTGGTAGGATGACTCTGTGGGAAATCGGTGGAGGGGGGCGGCGTGCTTCGAGGTGAACGCCCATGACGATTGCGGTCGCACGGAGACCGTTTACGGTCGAAGAGTATCAGCGGATGCGAACGGCTGGTATTCTCAGGGAGGACGACCGTGTCGAGTTGATTGACGGGGAGGTCCGCGAGATGAGCCCGGTCGGCCCGCTCCACGCTGCCATCGTGCGACGTCTGAACCTCCTTCTCCATCGGTCGCTGGCCGGGTCGCTCGTGGTCAGCGTGCAAGACCCGATGCGGCTTTCCGATTACAGCGAGCCGCAGCCGGACTTGGCCGTCCTGCGGGCCCGGCCCGATTTCTACGCTGGGGCCCATCCAATCCCGGAGGATGTCTTGCTGGTGATCGAGGTTTCCGATGCGTCGTTGCCGTATGACCGCGAGGAGAAACTCCCGCGTTATGCGCAATCGGCCGTTCCGGAAGTGTGGCTGGTGGCGGTCGATCCCCAGCAGCTCGAGCAGTACGCCGGTCCTGCCAAGGGGCGGTATCGGGTGGTGCAGGTCTGGGGTCGTGGGCAGAGCGTCACCAGCCTGAGTGTCCCCGGTCTGGCCGTTGCGGTGAACGACGTACTCGGATGAACCCGCGTCGAAAGGGTCCCCCTTCAGCCCGTGCCGCGGATCGCTGAAGGCTGTCAGCTTCTCGGGGGGCTTCTACAATTCTTTTGGGCGACGCGGTAGAATCAGCCGCCGTCGTCCACGTGGTCGCGTCTCTGGAGAGACGCGCCCGTCCGTTCTCGGAGAGACCGGCCCACGTGTTCTGGAGGGAATAGGATGAGCACGCCTCCTTTTGTCCATCTGCACTGCCACAGCCATTTCAGTCTTCTGGACGGGGCCGGCTCGGTCGACCGCCTGATCGAGCGGGCCAAGGCCCTGCGTATGAACGCCCTGGCCCTGACCGACCACGGAAACCTTTACGGCGCCCTGGAGTTCTACCAGAAGGCGAAGGCCGCCGGGCTCAAGCCGATCCTCGGGTATGAGGCGTACGTGGCGCCGGGCAGCCGTTTCCACAAAGACGCCGCGAGCATGAAGGAGGCGAGCTTCCACCTGACGCTCCTGGCCCAGAATCACGCGGGCTACCACAACCTGTTGAAACTGGCCTCGGCCGCCTTCCTGGAGGGTTTTTATTTTCGCCCCCGCATCGACAAGCAGCTCCTGGCGTCCCACAGCGAGGGGATCGTCTGCCTGAGCGGCTGCGCGTCGAGCGAGTTGAATCGGGCGCTCGTCGAGGCCGCCGAGCCCGACGTGGAAAAGGCCATGCGCGTGGCCGAGTGGTTCCGCGGCGTGTTCGGGGACCGCTACTTCATCGAGATCCAGGACAACGGCATGGAGGTGCAGCAGGTGGCGATGCGCGGGGCCGTGGAGGTCGCCCGGCGCATGGGCATCCCCCTGGTGGCCACCAGCGACGTGCACTACGTCGACCGCGAGGACGCCGACGCCCAAGACATCCTCCTCTGCGTCAACACGGGCAAGTTCCGCGCCGACGCGAAGCGGATGAAGATGGGCACCAAGGAGTTCTTCCTCCGCAGCCCGGAACAGATGTACGAGGTGTTCGGCGGCTACGAAGAGGCCCTCCGCCGGAGCCAGGAGATTGCCGACAGCGTGGATCTCGAGTTGGAGCTCGGGCAGCGGCACTTCCCGGTGTTCGTGCCGCCCGAGGGGAAGACCTCGGAGCAATACCTGCGGGAATTGTGTACGCGCGGCCTGCTGGAGCGGTACAAGGACGACCCGGACCGGTGCCACGACGGCCAATTGACCCAAGAGGTCACGGACCGCCTCGAGCGCGAGCTCGACGTGATCAACAAGCTGGGGTTTCCGAACTACTTCTTGATTGTGTGGGATTTCGTCCGCTTTGCCCGGGAGAAGGGCATCCCGGCGACGGCCCGCGGCTCGGGCGTGGGCTCGGTGGTGGCGTACGGCCTGTACCTGAGCCACGTCTGCCCGTTGAAGTACGACCTGCTGTTCGAGCGTTTCCTCGACGAGAACCGCCGCGAGGCGCCCGACATCGACATCGACTTCTGCCAGCAGCGCCGCGGCGAAGTGATCCAATACGTCAAAGACAGGTACGGCACGGACACCGTGGCCCAGATCGGCACGTTCGGAACGCTGGCGGCGCGGGCCGCGATTCGCGACGTGGGCCGGGCCCTGGGCCTTGCCATTCCGCGGGTCAACGGCGTCGTGGCGCTGGTGCCCGATCAGTTGGGCATCGAGCTCAAAGAGGCCCTCGAAAAGAGCGAGGACCTCAAGAAGGTCTACGACTCCGACGCCGAGGTCCGCGAGCTCTTGGACCTGGCCATGCAAGTCGAGGGCCTGGCCCGCAACGTGGGTACCCACGCCGCGGCGGTCGTCATTGCCGACCGGCCGCTGGTCGAGTACCTCCCCTTGCAGCGCGTCACGGGGAAGGAGGAAATCATCACCCAGTGGGCGATGGCCGACGTGGAGCGTGCCGGCCTGTTGAAGATGGACTTCCTCGGCCTGAGGAACCTGACGATCCTCTCGAAGACCGTCAAGCTCATCGAGCAGACGACCGGCCGGAAGGTCGATCCCTACAGTTTCCCCATCGACGACCCGGAAACCTTCGCCCTGCTTTGCCGCGGCGAGACCAAGGGGGTGTTCCAGTTGGAGAGCGGCGGGATCCGCGACCTCTTGCAGCGGATGAAGCCCGACCACTTCCGCGACGTCATCGCCACCAACGCCCTGTACCGGCCAGGCCCGCTGGAAGGCGGCATGGTCGACGACTACATCCAGGTCAAGCACGGCCGCAAGAAGGCCGAGTACAAGCACCCGGTGATGAAAACCATCCTGGAAGAGACCCACGGCGTGATGGTCTACCAGGAGCAGGTGATGCGGATCCTCAACCGGCTCGGCGGGATCAAGCTCGCCAACGCCTACACGTGCATCAAGGCGATCAGCAAGAAGAAGCTGCCGATCATCGCCAAGTTCCGCGAGGAGTTCATCGAAGGGGCCCACGCCCAAGGACTCTCCAAGAAAGAAGTGGAAGAACTCTTCGGCATGATCGAGAAATTCGCGGGCTATGGGTTCAATAAAAGTCATTCGACCGCCTACGCCCTGATCGCCTACATGACGGCGTATCTCAAGGCGCACTACCCGGTGGAGTTCATGGCGGCGCTTCTGTCGAGCGACATGCCCAGCCGGAACTTCACCAGGAAGGACTCCCTGGTGGAGCACCTCGAAGACTGCCAACGCATGCACATCGAGGTCGTGCCGCCGGACGTCAACCGGTGCGGCGCCGACTTCACCGTGGCCGACGGGAAGATTTTCTTCGGGCTGGGGGCGATCAAGGGGTGCGGCGTGGCCGCGGCGGAGGCCATGGTCGCCGATCGCCTGGTTCGCGGGCCGTTCCGCAGCCTCTTCGACGTCTGCGAGCGGCTCGATCCCGGCACGGTGAACCGGACGGCGATCGAAGCCCTGGTCAAGGCAGGCGCCTTCGACGCCTTCGGCGCCCGCCGGGCGCAGTTGTTCCAAGTGATCGACCGCGCGCTGGGGGCCGGGGTCGCCGCGGCAGCCGATCGCCGCTGCGGCCAGAAGGCGCTGTTCGGCGATGAGGAGGACGAGCAGCAATCGCCGGCCTCCGTCGGGCTCCCCGACGTCCCCGAATGGGACCACCGCGACAGTCTCGCCAAGGAAAAGGAGGTCTTGGGGTTCTATCGTTCCAGTCACCCGCTGGCCGAGTACCAGGCGACCCTGGCGACGTACTGCTCGCACACGACCGGCCAGGCGGCCAAGCTGTCGCACCGGAGCGAGGTCATGCTGGGCGGGATGATCTCGGCGGTCAAGCTCGCCCACACCAAGAACCCCAGGCCCGGCAGCCCCACCCGCTATGCCATGTTCGACCTCGAAGACCTCGAAGGCTCCATGCGCTGCATCCTCTGGCCGGAGCCCTTCCAGCACTTCGGCGAAATGGTCAAGCCGGACGCGATCGTAGCCGTCCTCGGCGCCATCGACAAGCGGGGCGGAGGCGACGAGGCCAATCTGATCGTCAATGAGCTGATCCCCTTGGAGGACCTGCCAAGACGTTTCACCCGAGGCATCTCACTGAGACTGCTGGAAGACGCGCACGGCACGGCCGGTGTCGAACAGCTCTACGAAATTCTTCGCGGCTACCCCGGGAGTTGCTCGCTCCAACTGATGATTTGCTTGGCCGACGGCACCAAGGTCAAATGCCCGTGCGAGAAGATCCGCGTCGAAATCAACCCGGAGATGCGTCGCCGCGTCGAGGAATTGCTGGGACCTGAGAATGTCCACCTGCTGGCCGCGACGCGTGGCAACGGTTCGGCAAACCGTTCCGGCGGGCGTTCCAACGGCCATTGAGGGCAGAAAGCCGAGCGTAGACGGTGGGGCTTGGTCCGGGGACGGAAG
>Ga0172371_10005767_pt1 | contig 18269 bp, 16 predicted proteins | sample Lak12m_FD_114543 | JGI IMG/M metagenome (GOLD analysis project Ga0172371, IMG submission 114543) | Freshwater microbial communities from Kabuno Bay, South-Kivu, Congo - kab_022012_12m | ecosystem: Environmental > Aquatic > Freshwater > Lake | place: Democratic Republic of the Congo: South-Kivu...
CGCCGTCGGCCACATCGCACACCTGCGCACCGACCTGCTCGAGCGCCTTGCGCACGCTGTGCAAATTGCCCATGCCGTAATTGAGTAACGCCAGCCGCACGCGCATGTTACTTCCTTTCATCCGGCGTCACGCCGCACGTGCGCACTTCCACCCAGTTGGTCCCGCCCGATTGAAAACTCGAACCGGACACCACCACGTACGCTTTGCCCGACCCGGCCACGCCGAGCGTGCGCACCATGCGCTCCGCCAAATGCAACTGGCGTGCGCGCGAGGCGCACTGCGGGACCGTGAAGGTTTTCAAATTCCAATACAGCATCAGCGGGCGCGCAATCGCCGCATTGGTGCATAACGCGATCACGGGCATCATCGGCCGGTAGTGCACCAAATGCATGGCGGTGGCGCCCGAGTGGGTGAACACGGCAATGCAGGCGGCATTGATGTCGCGTGCCACCTGCACGGCGGCCTGCGCAATGCCATCGCTGGTGCTGGCGGCGCCGGTGCGCGGCCGCGGCACGTACAGATCGCTGGCTTCCACACTGGCCACAATCCGGGCCATCACTTGCACGGCCGCCACCGGGTTGTCGCCGGCCGCGGTCTCGCCCGACAACATCAGGGCATCGGTGCCATCAAAGACGGCATTAGCCACATCGCTGGTTTCCGCCCGGGTGGCCACCGGACTATGAATCATGGTTTCCAGCATTTGCGTGGCCGTGATCACCGGCTTGCCCGCCGCATTGGCCAAGCGGATCATTTCTTTTTGCACGACCGGCACCATTTCCGGCCGCAACTCCACGCCCAAGTCGCCGCGCGCGACCATCACGCCGTCGGCCACGGCAATGATGGCGGGCAATTGTGCCACCGCTTCGGGTTTTTCGATCTTGGCGATCACGCGCGGCGGCAGCTGCGCGGGGGCCGGCCGCAGCCGCGCGTAGTCGCGCGCGATCATGTGCTGCAACTGCACAATGTCCTTCGCATCGCGCACAAACGAGAGCGCGATCCAATCCACGCCGCGTTGCACGCCGTAGTGCACATCCTTGACATCCTTGGGGGTCAGTGCCGGAATGGACAATTGTACGCCCGGCAGATTGACGCCCTTGCGCGGCAACAGCAGGCCGCCATGCACCACTTCGCAGTGCACATCGTCCTGCTGCACTGCCAGCACGCGCAGCGCAATCGTGCCGTCCGCGAGCAGAATCGGATCGCCCGGCTTGACCTCGCCCGGCAGCTTGGCATAATTGACCGAAATACGCTGGGCCGTGCCCAGGCAGGGCGCAGTCGTGATTGTGATAGTGTGGCCGGGTTCCAACAAGGCCGGTTTGGCGCCCATCATCTCACCCACGCGCAATTTGGGGCCCTGCAGGTCCTGCAGAATGGCCAGCGGCCGCCCCACTTTGCGTTCGATGGCACGCACATGGTTGATGATCGCGTCCTTCTGGGCGTAATCGCCGTGCGAGAAATTGAGGCGCACGACATCCATGCCCGCCTGCGCCAGGGCCAGCAATACCTCGGGCGAGGACGAGCTCGGCCCGATCGTGCAGACAATCGTGGCGCGGCGGTGCTGGGGCGCGCTGCGGAAATACTGCGGAAGGGTACGGGTCATTGCGGCAGACGGGCAAGGGATTCAGCCACTAAGGCGCTGGTGCGCACGGCGCAAAATTGTTCGCCGCACATCGAACAAAAGTGTTGCTTTTCGCCGGCATGACTGCTGTTGCGCGCGTCGAAATACGCGCGGGCGCGCGCCGGATCGAGCGCCAGCGCAAACTGACGTTCCCAATCAAAGGCTTTGCGCGCGGCGGCCATGGCATCATCGCGGGTGCGTGCGCCGGGCCGTTTGCGCGCGATGTCGGCGGCATGCGCGGCAATCTTGTAGGCAATAATGCCGGTGCGCACATCCTCGAGATCCGGCAAGCCAAGGTGTTCTTTGGGCGTCACGTAGCACAGAAACGCCGCGCCGGCGGTGGCCGCCGCGGTCGCACCGATGGCGGACGTGATGTGGTCGTAACCCGGGGCGATGTCGCACACAATCGGGCCCAGCACATAAAATGGCGCTTCCTTGCAGACCGCCATTTGGCGTTCGACATTCATGGCGATTTGGTCAAACGGCACATGCCCGGGGCCTTCGATCATGACCTGCACGCCGGCGTCCCAGCAGCGCTGGGTCAGTGCGCCCAGCACCTCCAATTCGGCGAATTGGGCTTCATCACTGGCGTCGGCAAGGCAGCCCGGGCGCAGGCCATCGCCCAAGCTCAACGTGACGTCGTGTTCGCGGCAAATCGCCAGGACGTCGTCAAACTGGGTGTACAAGGGATTTTCCGCATTGTGTTCCACCATCCAGCGGGCCATCAGCGCCCCGCCACGACTGACAATGCCCAGCGTGCGCCGGCACGCCAGCGGCAGCATCTGCCGCAGCAAGCCGCAGTGGACGGTCATGAAATCCACCCCTTGCTCGGCCTGCGTGCGAATGACGCGCACATAATCGGCGGCGTGCAACTCGACCACATCGCGCACATTGTTGACGGCTTGATACACCGGCACGGTGCCGACCGGCAGGGGACTGGCCGTCAGGATCCGCTGGCGGATCTCGTCCAGGTGCGGCCCCGTGCTCAAATCCATGACGGCATCCGCGCCATAGGTGATGCAGGCGGCTAATTTGTCGAGTTCCGTGGCGGCGTCCGATTGCGCCGGTGAGCGCCCGATATTGGCGTTGACCTTGCACGTGGCATTGATGCCGATGCCGATCGGGGTGAGCCGCGTGTGGCGCGGGTTGGCGGGAATGACCATGCGACCGCGCGCGACTTCCGCGCGCACCAGCTCGGGTGCCAGGCACTCGCGCGCGGCAACGGTGTGCATGGCCGGCGTGATGGTCCCGCGGCGGGCGTGGGTCAGTTGTGTCTCCTGTACCATAATCAGAAATTGTGACAAATCCGGGCTGAAATGTCAAACGCCCCGCTGCGCTTGTGTTTTCGTGCCGGAATAGGTAAAATAGTGCCATCATGATGAGTTGTACTCATTTCCACAGCAAAACTGCCGTATGAATACCGTGCGCTTGATCGTGCTTGTGATGGCGTGTGCGGCGCTGCCGTTGTACGCGCAAAATTCCGAGGCTGATGCCATGCTGGCCAACCTGCTGCACGAGGGCGCGGCCGCGCCCACCGCGACTGCGGCGACCGCGGCGACTGCACTGGCGCCGGACATCCTGCAACCGCGCGGCGGGCGTGCAACGGGCGTGCCGCTGGCCACCAATAGTGACGTGGTCGTCATGGGCGCGGATAAATCCACCGAATCGGGTGACGAGCCGGAAGTGGGGATCGATACCGCCGTGGATCTGAAAGACGTGGTCACGGAAGCCATCAAGGGCGGGGTGACCGACAACACGGCCGAAGTCGACGTGTTCACGTCCGCGTCGGATGTGTTCACGGGCAGCTTGGCCGTTGCCACGGCACTGGCCACCACCACCACGCCGGAGCAGATTGTCATCCCGGTTGAGGAAGCCCCGCTCACCACGTATGTCCGGCCGGGCACGATCGTCGGCAACATCAAGGATCACAATCGCCGTCCGGTCGCCAACGTCAAGGTCGTGCTGTTTAACGACACGTGCTACAAGACCATGCAGAGCACGCCTGGCGGCAATTTCGCGTTCAACATTACCGAGTCGAACACCTACACCTTGACTGCCGCCATCGAGAACCAATTTTTCTTTACAAACCTGTTTATGACCCCGGGCCAGGCGGTGCTGGTGCGGGTGCAGTTCCGCATGCCGATTACCGTGTTTGGCCAGTTGTTCGTGGACGGCCAGCCGGCGCAACATGGCCTGTTCATGCGGCTGGTGAACGCCCAAGGCGCGCAAGCCGGCGCCATTGTCATGAGCAACGGCTATTTTCGCATTGCGCGCCTGACCCCCGAGCGCTACACGCTGGTGCTGGAACGGCGCAAGATGTTTATTGATCGCCGGCTGGATGAAAACCGCTTTTATTACGTGCCCATCACGCTGACCACCCAGACCGCGCGCATCCGCATCGAGCGTGACCGCCGCCACCTGCACGGCATGGTGACCATTGACGGCCTGCCGCGCACGCATGTGGATGCGATTGTCATCCTGCGCGACGCGCGCACCCATGGCAAGTTGATTTATCGCGAGGGGCCGACCTACTATCAGGAAGGCCGTTTCGTCTTCGCCAATGTGCAGCCCGGCAGTTATCTGCTGCAAGCCGTCCAACGCCAGCGCGAATGGGTTTCCGACGAGCAACCCGTCATTGTGCAGCCCAACGATCGCGCCACGCGCACGACGATTAACGTCGTCCTGGACAAAGATGCCGAGCGCAAACAGATCGAGCAGTTGCGCAAACAATTCATGCCCCGCTGACGCCCGCACCATGATGGACCTTATTCGCCATGCCCGCCGCCGCAATCGCGGCCACGCCCGCAAACATGCCGAACGCATGCAGGACACGCCGCCACGGCATGATCATGCCGCCACCTGCAAACCCACGGTCTACGCCTGCGGCGACCGCGAATGGCAGCGTGAACGCAGTCGCACCCGCATGAACGCGGCGCCGCTGCCCGCGGCCAGCGCCGGCGCATCCGGCGCCACCGCACCGCCTTTGTCTGATGCATCGACACCATCTGTCGCGCCGCCACCCCTGTCGGCCCCCTTGGCAGCTTCATTTCCACCCATAGGACTCTAATGCACCGTCGCACTGCTTCCCCAATCTGGTCTCTGCTCTCTGCGCTCGCACTGGCACTGCTGAACCCGGGCTGCAAACCCGCCGGCACAGCCAACAACAGCGCGGTGGGCCCGCTGGCGTCCAACACGGTGGTCGCCCTGGTCAACGGCAAGGAAGTGGTTGCCGGCCAGGTCGAGGCGCTGATTCAGCAGGCCGTGGCCGAGCAGCAGCAAATGGGCATGCCGGTGACCCCGGCCCAGATTGACCAGGAACGCCGCAAATTAATCGAACAGCGCATCATGGACTCCCTGGTCCGGGATGTCCTGGCCACTGCCGATGTGCAGGTGACCGAACTGCAAGTAAACCGCCAAATCGCCTCGCTGATCAGCAACGAGTACAATGGCGAGGGGCAACTGCGCGATGCGCTCGAAGAAAGCAACATGACCTTCGACCAATTTCGCGAGGGCTTGCGCCTGCAACTGAAAGTCATGTCGCTGGTCCAGCGCGACATGAGCTTTGTCACCAGCACGGTGGCCGAAGCGCAGCAATACTATACCGCCCATCGCGATGATTTTTCCTATCCTGAACAGGCCACCGTCGCCCATATCCAACTGAGCGTGCCGCCCAATGCGCCGACCGACACGATTGCCAAGACCTTGGCCCGCCTGCGCAATATTCGCAAGGAAATCGAGCACGGCCTGCCGTTCGCCGATGCCGCCAAGAAGTATTCACAAGACCCCAGCGCCGCGCGCGGCGGCCTGCTGGGCCCGTTGGATCGCAACCAGGCCGAGTTGCCCGAACCGTTTCTGGATGCCGTCTTTGCCGCCCCGCTCAGCAACGTCACCGATACCGTTGCCACCGACCGCGGCTATCATTTGCTGTATGTCACCGACAAGAAACCGGCGCGCACCGCCAGTTTTGATGAAGTCCGGTTTGAGATCATGCAGGGCATCGACCTTGGCCGCCGCCAGCAGATGCTGCAACAGTGGGCCCAAAAACTGCGCGAAAACGCGACCGTGATCTATAAGAAATAGGGTTCAGGGTTCAGCGACTGCGCAACCGCCGGCGGCTTCGGCAGCGGTGCTGCCGGTGCCATTTACTTACGAGTGCGCTTTCTTTTGCAGCCGCCCGCGGCGAGGATGGTTTCTGCAACCGCGGTCAGCGCCCGCGGCTACAATTGGAATGCAATCAAGTAAGCATTAGTACAATCGCCATTGTATTGATGCCACATGCGTGGCAGAAACCGTTTTGGGAGGTCGTTCAGGAGTGCAGTGTGTGAAATGTGCATTTGGCGTTGCGTTCCGCATTTTCCATACACAATTGTTCGCGTTTGCCATCGCCGGCACGCCGTGCCAGCGCGGCTTCCGTAAGCCACTGGTCAACTTTTTGCTCGCATTGTGCATACCATTGTTCCCAGCGCTGTTCATCATCGCGCGCAACGTTCGCGGTGTTTTTAGGGCGCGGCTGTTTGGCGCGTTGAACTGCGTAACCGCTGCTGTCCGGCCGTTGTGGAACGTTCATGTTGACCTTCCTGTTCATGTTGAGCGCGGCGCCGCTGCTGTCGCAATGTTCTTCCCACGGCACCGGCACCGCCCTGCCACGCGGCAATTTCCAGGCTGGCATCCGCCAAGACAACCGCGCAATACACCATGGCCCTCAATGATGGTACAGAACGGAGTGCGGTTTCGCAATCGGGTGTCTTACCTCTTCGCGCTTCCAAAAGACCTGAGTCGACACGTGCAAAAAACCTTAGATTGTGCAGGTACAGCCAGTTGTGGTGGGCGTCGGCATGCCGACCAGCGGGGGCGGGATTGTGAATCAGTGATCAGTGTTCGGTGCGACCGCAATGGCAACCGCAGCGGGATTTCACCACGAAGTGCACAAAGGTCACGCAGCGCTGCACGGTGGCGTCGCGTTCCGCGGCGATCTGCATGTGCCACCGCCGCAGGTTTTCACAAGACAAACGACATTCCATGTCGTTTGTTGGAGGGCCACGCACCGTCGTGGCCGTGCCGCCCGGCATCCGTATGCGGCTGCAATGCTCGCGCAGCGCGATAATTGATGGTGGTGAGATTACGCCATGGATCTGTGACAATCTGTGAGTGTCTTTCAGTATGCAGTATTCGGTATGCGGTGGCATGCGCCCGGAAAGCATACCACGAGAAGCGCCACCCCATAAATTCGTTGACCGCTAAGGAATTTCCTTAAATAAAAAAACGCGCCAGACACCTGAGGCGGCAACACACGCAGCATGGCGGGCAGGGCCTGCCCGCCCTACCTCAAAACTAAAACCTGCAGCTTAACGCACAATCCTGCCGCGCGGCGTACTCAGCCTTCGAAGCGGCGCACCAAAATGCTGGCGTTGTGGCCGCCGAAGCCGAAGGAATTGCTGAGCGCGGTGTGAATTTGGAACGCCCGTGCTTCGTTGGGCACGCAGTCCACGGCGCAGAGCGGATCGGGGAATTCGTGATTGGTCGTCGGCGGGACGATGCCGTGCTTCATCGCCAGGCAGGTGGCCACCAGCTCGATGCCGCCGGCGGCGCCGAGGGTGTGGCCGGTCATGGACTTGGTTGAACAGACCATGACCTGCGAATCCGCGCCGAAAATGCGGTGGACGGCTTGGGACTCGGAAATATCCCCCAGCGGCGTTGAGGTGCCGTGCGCGTTGATGTAATCGATGTCGGCCAGTTGAATGCCGCTTTGGGCGATGGCCATGCGCATGGCTTGTTCGGCGCCACGGCCTTCCGGCTCGGGCGCGGCCATGTGGTGGGCATCGCCGCTCATGCCGACGGCCAGCAGTTCGGCGTAGATCGGCGCATTGCGTTGCAGGGCGTGCTGCAATTCCTCAATAATGACGATGCCGGAGCCCTCGGCCATGACAAAGCCGTCGCGTTTGACATCAAACGGGCGGCTGGCGCGGGCGGGTTCGTCGTTGAACGTGGTGCTGAGGGCGTTCATGTTGCCAAAGCCGCCCATGCCCAGGTCGGTAATCGCGGCTTCGGCGCCGCCGGCAACATAGACTTCGGCGTCGCCAAACATAATCGAGCGGAAGGCCACGCCAATTGAGTGCGCGGCGGTGGCGCAGGCGGTGACGACGCACAAATTCGGGCCTTTCATGCCGTGCTTGATCGAAATCTGGCCAGAGGCCATGTCGACGATCATCATCGGGATCAGGAAGGGCGAGATGGCGCGTGAGCCGCGGGCGACGAAGCGCTGGTATTGCTTCTCGATGGTGTCGAGGCCGCCAATGCCGGAACCGACAATGACGCCGACGCGGGTTGGGTCTTCCGTGCTCATCGTCAGGCGGCTATCCGCGACGGCCCGATCGGCGGCGACGACGGCGAACTGGACAAAGCGGTCCATGCGCCGGGCTTCTTTCGGGTCGAGGCACTCGTCCGGCTTGAAATCCAGGACTTGGCCGGCGACCTTCGAGGCATACTTGTCGGGATCGACGCAGCGCAGCGGCGTGATGCCGCTGCGGCCATGCACCAGATTATCCCAGAACGTGGTGAGCGTGCTGCCGATCGGCGAAATGACGCCGAGGCCCGTGATAACCACACGACGGGTCAGTGGAGTAGTCATGACAGTGTTAGGACTCCATCCGGTAAGAATGACGGCACGCAACAACACCCACCCGCCACGCCGGCGCCGCCGGGCGCCCTGCGCGTTGGGGCGCGTGGCGGGCACGGGCGCGCTTTAGGCGCACCCGTGCCCACAGCATAAGCCATGCGTGCCACGCTTACTTCGCTTCGCCGGGCTTCATGTTTTTGTCAATATAATTGACCGCGTCGCCGACGGTTTTGATCTTCTCGGCGTCTTCGTCCGGAATCTGCGCACCAAATTCTTCTTCGAGCGCCATGACGACCTCGACCAAGTCGAGGCTGTCCGCGCCCAAATCGTCGGTAAACGACGCGTCAATGGTGACTTCTTCCGGCTTTACGCCGAGTTGTTTGACGATGATGTCTTTCACTCGTTCAGCAGTGGATGCCATAGGGTACTCCTTATCCTAAGTGTTACAACAGAACTACATATTATTGTCTAATTGCTCTTTATTGTCAAACGGCTCTAAGCCGGAATTCGCGCGCGCGGTCACATGACCATCCCGCCATCCACCACCAGCACCTGGCCGGTGATGTAATTGGACAGATCGCTGCACAGGAACACCACCGCTTTGGCCACGTCCGCGGGCAGCCCCAGCGCTTTTTGCGGAATCAGGTTCAGCATCGCCTGCTTGAGCTCATCCGTCAGCACCTCGGTCATTTTGGTCTGGATGAAGCCGGGCGCGATCGCATTGACATTGATGCCGCGGCTGGCCAGTTCCTTGGCGGCGCTCTTGGTCAGGCCGATCAAGCCGGCCTTGCTGGCGGCATAGTTGGCTTGGCCGGCGTTGCCGATCAAGCCGATAATCGAGGCAATGTTGACGATCCGGCCGGAACGCTGTTTCATCATGATCTTGGCGGCGCCATGGGTGCAGTTGAAGGCGCCTTTCAAGTTGATCCGCAGGACGGCGTCCCAGTCTTCTTCACCCATCCGCACCAGCAGCGTGTCTTTGGTGATGCCGGCATTGTTGACGACAATGTCCAGCTTCCCGAAATCTTTGTGGACAATGTCCAGCATGGTGTGCACCGCCGTGAAATCGGCGACATCCACGGCATAGGGTTTGGCGGTGCGGCCCAGGGCGGTGACTTGCGCGACGGTGTCGGCGGCCAGTTCGGCTTTGATTTCGGCGACGGCGATGTCGGCGCCGGCCTCGGCCAGCGCAAGGGCAATGGCCTGGCCAATGCCGCGGCCCGCGCCGGTCACCAGCGCAACTTTGCCGTGCAGATCAATGGTATAACTCATGCGAAGCGTGATCCTTGAATGATTAGGCGGAGTACAGAGCCCGCAGTTCATCGGGCGTTTCGGCCGATCCGCACTGCGCAGCCGGCTCAATTTTTTTCAACAAACCCTGCAACACCTTGCCGGGCCCCAGCTCGGCAAACTGCGTGATGCCCTGCAGCAGCATCCAGCGGCAGTCGTCTTCCCAGCGCACTGATTCGGTGACTTGGCGGGCGAGTGTGGCCGGCAATTCGCTGGCGCTGCGATACGGCGCACCGTTCACATTGGAGAGCACCGGAAACGCCGGGGTGCGCCACGCCACGGCATCGAGCAAGGGCCGCAAGCGGGCTTGCGCGGCCGCCATCAGCGGGCTGTGGAACGCGCCGCTGACCTGCAACGGGATGACCCGCCGCGCGCCGGCTTCCGTGCAGGCCGCCGTGGCCTGCTTGATCGCCGCGCCCGTGCCGGAAATGACGACTTGACCGGGACAATTATAATTGGCAACATAGGCGCCGGCAATGCCCGCGCAGAGCATGCTGATTTTCTCGGCATCCAGATTCAGCACAGACGCCATGGTGCCGTGGGTTGCCACGGCGGCTTCCTGCATGAATGCGCCGCGTTGGCGCACCAGCAGGATGCCCTCGGCGAACGGCAGGGCACCGGCGGCGGTCAGGGCGGAATATTCACCCAAGCTCAAGCCGGCGGCCGCGCCGATGTGGCAGTGCGGGTGCAGTTCGCGGAAGGCGGCGCAGGCGGCGCAGGAGACGGCGTAAATCGCCGGCTGCGAGACATCCGTGGCAGTCAGGGCTTCGGCCGGGCCATTGAACAGGACCGACAAGAAGCCGCCGCCCAGCACGCGCTCGGCCTCGTCCAGCATGGCGCGGGCCGTGGCGTTGCCGTCATAGAGCGCCTTGCCCATGCCAACATACTGGGCGCCTTGGCCGGGGAAGAGCAGGCCGAGGGGGGCAGTCATCGGCGCTCCGGAGCATGGGACTTATAGGTCTTATGCGTCGTATAGGTCATATAAGAATTACCAGCGAATGAGGAGCGAGCCCCAGGTCATGCCGGCGCCAAAGGCGACCAGCAGCAAATGATCGCCGGGTTGCGGTTTTTTCTCGAGAATAACTTCGGCCAGGCCGACGGCGGTTGACGCGGCCGACATGTTGCCGTATTTTTGAATGTTGAAATGAATATGGCTGGCATCCAAGCCCAGCGCCGCGGCGGCCGCGTCGATAATGCGCTTGTTGGCCTGGTGCGGGATCAGCCAGGTGATGTCTTCGGCTTTCAGGTTGTTGCGTTCGGCAATGCGCACGGTGGTGCGCTTCATGGCGGTGACGGCGAATTTGAAGACTTCGCGGCCCTCCATGCTGATGTAATGCATGCGTTCGCCGATCGAGCTGGTCGAGGCGGGAATGCGCGAGCCGCCGGCCGGCACTTGCAGCCAGAGGGCATTGCGGCCGTCGCTTTCGAGGATGAAATCGACAATCCCGTGGCCGGGGTTGTCCGTGCGCGAAAGGATGACCGCGCCGGCGCCGTCGCCAAAGAGCACGCAGGTGTTGCGGTCGGTGTAATCGGTGATGGACGACATTTTCTCGGCGCCGATCACCAGGACATTCTTGACATAGTCGCTGGCGATGAAGGTGTAGGCATTGGCCAGCGCATAGATAAAGCCGGTGCAGGCCGCGCTGACATCGTAGGCAAAGGCGCCGCGGGCGTCAATGCCTTTTTGGATCAGGCAGGCCGTGCTGGGGAACTGCATGTCGGGCGTGATCGTGGCGCAGATGATCATGTCCAGATCGCCGGGCTGCATGTTGGCGTTGGCGAGCGCGCGTTTGGCGGCGCAGATCGCCATGTCGGAGGTGGACATGGTCGGTTCGGCGACGCGGCGCTCCTTGATGCCGGTGCGTTCGGTGATCCACTCGTCGGAGGTCTCGACCATTTTCTCGAGATCGGCGTTGGTGAGCACGCGGTCCGGCAGATAATAGCCGGCGCCACGAATGGCGATCGGCACGGGGTTCTTGACTTGCGGCGGCAGTTCCATTAGAGCGCCAATGCTTCGGTGATCCGGTCGTTTAGTTGCGTGGCGACGGCTTCGCGGGCGCGTTCGATGGCGCCGACAATGGCGCCGGCGCGCGAGTTGCCATGGGCGCAAATGCAGACCCCGGCCACGCCCAGCAGCGGGGCGCCGCCCAGCTTGGCGGCATCAAAGCGCCGGCCAATGCGCCAGACCACCGGCTTCAACAGCCAGCGCTGCACCGCGCGCAGCACGCCGCCGCGCGCCGTGTGGCGCTCGAACAGCAGGCGAATGCCGTGGGCCATGCCTTCCATGACCTTGAGGGCCACATTGCCCACAAAGCCGTCACAGACAATTACATCAACCTTGCCGGAAAACAAATCTTGTCCCTCAACGTTACCATAAAAATGCAGCCGGCTTTCGCGCAGCAATTTGAATGCGTCGCGCGTGACGGTGTTGCCCTTGGCGTCTTCCTCGCCAATCGAGAGCAGGCCGACGACCGGATGTGTCCGTTGCAGAATGTAGTGCGCGTAACACGCGCCCATCTGCGCAAACTGCACCAAGTGCGCCGGTTTGCAGTTGACCGTCGCACCGGTATCAATCAAAACAGTGGCGCCGAGCGGGCCGGGCACCAGCGCGGCGATGGCGGGCCGGTCGATGCCGGGCAGCGTTTGCCATTCGAGCGCGGCGGCCGTGGCGGCGGCGCCGGTATGGCCGGCGGTCACCACCGCGTCGGCTTCGCCGGTATGCGCCAGGCGCATGCAGACGGCCACGGAACAATCACGCTTGCGGCGCAAGGCGGCGGCGGGCGCCTCGTGCATCGCAATCACCTCGGGCGCATGCACCACGCGCAGCGGCAGGGTCGTGGCGTGCAAATCACGCAAGACCGCGTCGATCTGGGCGGTGTCGCCGACCAGCGTCAGCTGGACGCCGGGCCGGTTCTTGTGCGCATAGGCCACGGCGCCGGCCACGATTTCTCGTGGCGCATAGTCACCGCCCATCGCGTCAAGCGCGATTCGCATGCGCCTTCGCCGGCCGGATGGCTATTCAGCGTCCTGACGCACCACCACCACCTGGCGGCCTTTGTAATAGCCGCACGTCGTGCAGGCACGATGTGGCAGCGTGGGCGCGCTGCAGTTTTTACAGGCGACGCTGGCCATCGCAGTCACGGTGTAGTGCGTGCGGCGTTTCGCGCCACGCGTTTTCGAATGCCGTCGTTTCGGATTTGGCATAACTAGTCACTTCGTCCATAGTAAAAGAAAACCCCGTCTCGCACGAGGGGCCGCGGCGTCATGGTTCATTAGTCATGAAGCGCCACAGTATAGCAAAAGCGGGCGGGAATGTCAAAACCAATGGCAAGCGGGCGGGAATTCCGCGGTTTGCCGCGTGCGGGGTGCGCCGGCGGGGATGTTGCTGCGGTGCTTTTGTTGCGTCAGAATGGGCAAAGTGCTACAATAGTCGTCATTGCAGTTATCGTGCGCCCCGCGTGATGCGGGCGCTCTCTCAACCATGAGGAACCCATGAGTGCACAAGACCACCCCGCCGCCGGCGTTGTATGTCCAAGTTGCGGGCGCTTTGTCGGCGCCCATGACCGTTGCCCGTTCTGCGGCACCGGCCTGCAAAAACGCATTCCGATGAGCATCATGCGCTATACCGCGCTGCTGGTGGCGCTGGTGGGCATGGTCTGCCTGCACTTGATGGCGATGTATCGCGACGTGCCGAGCACGACCATCGGCGCGATCTCGCCCACCATGAATTACGCCTACAAGAGCGTGACCGGGCGCGCGACGCAAGCCCCGCGCTTTTACGAGGAAAACGGCAAGCTCACCGGCGTGCAGTTGACCATTGCGGACGACGGCGGCGAATTGCGCGTGCGCGGCTTCAAGCCGGTGGCCGAGGCCTTGCGGCAGCGCGGCGTGCAGATCCGCAAGGGCGACAAAGTCAAGGTGGCCGGCACGCTGCGGGTGATCGAGGACAATGTCAGCATGATGCTGCAAGTGCCGGAACATATTGAACTACTGGACACGGTCGCGCCGACGTCCGTCGCCCTGAACGAACTGGGCGGCGTGGAAGACGGCAAACTGGTCACGGTGCGCGGCATTATCAGCCGGATTGACATGCCGCGTTCGGAACGCGCCCCCTACAATATTGTGATGAGTGACGGAACCGGCGATGGCCGGATCGTGGCCTGGCGCAATGTCTTTGAGGCGATCGACGGTGAAGCGCGGCTGCAGCGCGGCACAACGATCGAGGTGCGCGCGAACGTCGCGCAATTTCACGGCGAACCACAATTGCAATTGGCCGACGCACGCGACGTAACCGTGGTGGCGGACGCCTCGCAGACGGACGCCACGCCGGCGGGTGCCGCCGGTGAAGCAACCACCACGCCCGCGGTGGCGTTGAGTGAACTGGGCTCCGACCGCGTCGGCCAGAATGTGCAAATCAAGGGCATTGTGCGCAGCGTGCGCGCGCCGGCGGATGGAACCCGCGCGCCGTACATGGTGACGCTCGATGACAATGGCACGGAAATGACAATGGTGTTCTGGAGCAGCACGTATGCGCAATTGGCCAATGCGGCCGCGTTGTGTGCCGGCGCATCGGTCAAGGCGACGGTGGCCGTCAGTGAATATCGCGGCAAACTGCAATTAACCTTGAAAGACGCGACGAATCTGGAAATCGGCAAGGCGGACAGCGCCGCGCCGGCCGCAAAACCAACAGCGCCGGCACCGGCCAAAGCGCCGGCCAAGCCGGCTGCCGCAGCCGCAGCGTCCGTCCTGACGCCGTCTGCCGCGGCCGCGCGGGAAGATGGTGCGCAAGTGGTGGTGAGCGGTATGGTCAAGAATGTGCGGCTGGCCCCGGCTGACTCGCGCGCGCCGACCTGCATCTATTTGGTGGGTGACAAGGCGGATGTGCCGCTGGTCTGCTGGGCCGACACGTACGAAGCAATTCCGAGCGACCAGCGTCCGGGCGTGAATTCGACCATCAAAGCGGCCGTGACCGTGGCTAGCTTCAAGGGCACCAAGCAGTTGAAACTGATGAGCGCCGCGGATTTTTCCCTGCTGGCGCGCGGGGTGATCACGACCACCAGCGCCGCGGCGGAAAAGCCGGTGTTGCAGACAAATGGCGGTGATGTGAGTGTGCGCGAGGCGCTGACTAAGGAGGCCAACACGGCCGTGCGTGTCAAGGCCAAGATCAAAACCATCATTCCGCCGCCCAGTGATCGCACGCCGTACCGCATCATTCTTGAAGACGGCGGCAAAGAGCTGACGGTGGTGATCTGGGCGCAGGCATTTGCGCAGATCCCGCCGGACCAGCGCCCGGAACCCGGCAACATGGTGTGCGCCGAAGGATTGATCGTTGAGTACAAAGGCACCAAGCAAGTGCGGGTCAACGGGGCCAACCATTTACGCCTGATCAAATAAGGTGCCGCCATGGTTGCATTGATGCTGAAAGTGGTGCTCTCGTCGTGCGCGGGCACGCTGGTCTCGGGGGTGATTGGCTGGCTGCCGGCGTTGCATGTGTACAATGTGGCGATGCTGTTCATTGTCTTTCACCAACAGATCGAGAAGACGGCCATCGGCAATGACCCCTATGTGATCATGCCCTTCATGATGGGCTTGATCGTGGGCTGGGCGATTCTGAACACAGTGCCGACGATTTTCCTCGGCGCGCCGGACGAAAGCGCCGTGCTGATGGTCTTCCCCACCCAGAAATACCTGATGCAGGGCCGCGGCTATGAAGCGACGATGCTGAGCGCGCTGGGGGCGTTGGGCGGCATTGTCTGCCTGCTGCTGTGCGCGCCGCTGCTGAGCAAGACCTTGTCGGTCGCGCGGGCCGTGATGGGCCCGCATTATTTCTGGATCCTGATGTTGATCCTGGCCTACATGATCTTGTCCGAGTTTCCCAAGGGCGGCGATCGCGGGCCAACCCGCCTGGCGCGCTTCTGGGACGCTTGGAAATCACTGCTGGCGGGCATCTTGACCTTGCTGCTGGCCGGCTGGCTGGGCTTCATCCTGATGCGCAAGGCGCCGATCAACACCACCTATGAATTCTCCAACATCATGCCGGCGTTTGTCGGCCTGTTCGGCATTCCCTGGGTCATTCAGAACATCATGTCGGGCACCGAAGTGCCGGCCCAGCACATTCCCAAATCGGTGGATTGCACCGGCTTTGTTGCGTTTCGCGGCATCACCGGCGGCTTTCTCGGCGGCTTCTTCGCGGCCTACATCCCGATCGTCACCGGCGGCATCGGCGGCTTGCTGGCCGGCCATGCCACGGCGCAAAACGATGAGCGCGCCTTCATCATCTCGCAGGGCGCCTCAAAATTGGTGTACTATGTCGGCGCGTTTCTGCTGCTGTTTGTGCCGATGGCCGGCATCGCGCGCGGCGGCCTGGCCAACATGCTGCGCACCAGCTATGTGCCGCGCGGCGAAAAAGATTATTTGATGATTCTGGCGGCCATGGCGATCTCGGCCGCCCTGGCCTTTTTCATGCTGGGGCTGGTCGTGCGCATCACCCTGTGGCTGATCAAGCGCGTGGATTACCGGTTGCTCTCGTGGCTGACACTGGCAATCATGACCACCCTTGTGTTTGTGATCACCGGCTGGGGTGGACTGCTGATCATGCTGGTCAGCACGGGCATCGGCATGATTCCCATTGTGTATTATTCGCGGCGCAGCAACTGCATGGGCGTGTTGCTGATTCCGGTGGCGTTGGACATGGCCGGCTATGGGCCGGCGATAGCCCGCTTTATGGGATTGCAATGAAGGGCTTCACCCATTTTATCTCGGCGACGGCGCTGGCCTCCTGTGTGCCTGGTGCAACGGCGTACGCGGTCGAGCACACCTCCTACATTCTGGTGTTGGGCGGCGTCTTTGGCATTTTGCCGGACACGCTCGATTTCAAATTGAACAAGTTTCTGCACAAGTATGACGGGATGCACGAGCCGGCCCAGGAGCCCGACCCGGACGAGATTGCCGCGACGGTCGCGCGCGCGATCGAGCGGGCCGCGGCCGAGCAGCGCCAAGTCAATCTGCATGTGCACACGATCAAGTTAGGGGCGGATTTGTGGCGCCAGTACTCGATTTTGATGGATCACACGCGCGGCGAAGTGGTCGTCAAAATCGGGCCGATCGTCAACACCGGCAAAGTGCCGCAAGCGGGGAGCGCGTATCGCGGCAAAACCGTCGGGCGCGCCAAGGTTGCCTGTGCGTTTCAGCAGACCTACCAAACCGAGACGCACGTTTCGATCTTCAGCGGGCCCAGTTTCGGCTTTATTCCGAAAAAGGGCGTGGTCGAGGTGCATTTCATACCGTGGCATCGCTCATGGAGTCACAGCTTGACGCTGTCGGCGCTGTTGGGCGCGGTGGTGTGGGGCATTGTGGCGCTGTGGTATGGCACATGGCTGTCGCCGGGCTGGATGTTTGGCGCGGTCGTGTTTCTGGGCATGTCGACGCATATTATTGAAGACCAGTTTGGGCATTTGGGCAGCAATCTGCTTTTCCCGTTTACGAAAGAGCGCTCCCGCGGCACGAAGAGCATGCATTCGGGCGACGCCATGCCGAACTTCCTGACCGTCTGGCTGTCGGTCGCCCTGCTGTTCTGGAACATGTATCGCGCGCACACTTCGGTCCAGTTCCCGGTGCACATCAGTGCGCTGTCGTATTTTTTGTATGTGGTGGCCATCCCGACCGCGTTGCTGCTGATGGGCAATGCCATGATGAACGCATCCGCGCCGGCGACGGTGGTGAGCGCGCCCGCGGAATCCGCGCAAGAAGAAACCGAAGATGAAGAAGACGAGGCGGGCTGAGCGGCCGTGGCGATTTGAAATATGAAATTTGAGATTGAACGATGAACGATGAACGATGAACGCACGCAACTACACTGACATGCTGCAGACGGCGCTGGCCGAGGCGCGCACGGGCTTGGCCGAGGGCGGCATTCCGATTGGCGCGGCGCTGTTTGACACGCAGGGTACCTTGCTGGGGCGCGGCCACAATCGGCGCGTGCAACAAGGTGACCCGTCCTTGCATGCCGAAACCGATGCGTTCCGGAATGCCGGCCGTCGCCGCACGTATCGCGACACGATCATGGTCAGCACGTTGGCGCCGTGTTATTATTGCAGCGGTTTGGTCGTCCAGTTTCGGATTGGCATCGTGGTGGCGGGTGAGTCGGTGAATTTTGCGGGCGGACTCGACTGGTTGCGCGAGAAGGGCGTGACCGTCGTTGATCTGCGCGATCAGGCGTGCATCGCCCTGTTGCGTGATTTTATTGCCGCGCAGCCGGCGCTGTGGAACGAAGATATCGGCGACGTGTGAGCCGCCGCCACCGCGCACCCCTTATTTTTGTCTGGCGCACCCCGTGTATTATTTTCGCTTTGTGAATGAATGGTCATGAGTGCGCCGGAACAGGTAGGGCGCGCAGGCCCGTGCGCGCCGGAACAGCACGGCGGTCAGGGCCTGACCGCCCTGCCGCGAGACAACCAGCATGGCTGAAGCGCAGGCAACAACTGCTGTGCCGTTGGCGCAGGCGCGGGTCGTCATTGTGCTGCATTATTATGCCACCGGTCCCGGGCAGGAATTGCAGGCGTGGCTGGCGGCCGGCCGCGCGAAAGAGAGTGTGTTGCTCGAACATCCGTTTCCATTTAGCCATCGTCGTGCGGCGGTCTGCGAGCGCCGCAGCAGCGCGGGTGTGGTGCAGCGCGTCTGCTATCCGCGCCGGGTGCGCTTTGCGCCGCTGCGCTATCTGCTGGACTTTGGGCGCACGTTGCGCG
>Ga0172371_10005768_pt1 | contig 18267 bp, 13 predicted proteins | sample Lak12m_FD_114543 | JGI IMG/M metagenome (GOLD analysis project Ga0172371, IMG submission 114543) | Freshwater microbial communities from Kabuno Bay, South-Kivu, Congo - kab_022012_12m | ecosystem: Environmental > Aquatic > Freshwater > Lake | place: Democratic Republic of the Congo: South-Kivu...
CTATCCCGAACTCCGGAACAGTAGACAGCCTATTCATGGCAGAAAGTTTTCCATTGCGCAACTTTTATCGATCATCAATAATTTTTTCGTTTTATCATAAACCCCCTTCTCGGAGGGGACTCAAATTTGGATTTTGAAGATTATTTCCTGTTAGAATATTCTTAAATGATTCTTTCAACCTATTAATCTTTTCTAAATCTCCAATCAAATTTGGTTCAATGGAATCAATACTCTTTAACTCAAATAGTTGTTTTGTTCTTTCATAGTTGTCACCAGAGATGTCAAATGTCAGTTCTGGATAATTTACACGAAATAATTTACCCAAACTATCACCTTCAACACAAAAATCTGAGCCTCTCAGTTCCTTTACCACTGCAAGTTGAGCTTCTCTTCGAGTTTGAATATCAATAGATAAAATGTATTTTTCTTTATCATCAGGAATTTCAAATAAATCATATTTAAATCCGGTTGAATCAAGTTCATTCAATTCTGAGAAAATCATCTCTTTCAGTATACTTGCTTGTTCTTGTGTTTTATATTCTTGATAGAAATATAATGTACCTATACTATCATTCCTTTGAGTTTGAATTGAAGGAAATTTTTCTCTTAAGACATTCTCTATTCCATCTAGCTTGATGTCTTGAAAAATGAAATCAATATTGCATCTATGATTTTTAAAAATTGAAAAGTTTATTATGGGACATTGGTTGAAAATTCGAGTGATAATTTCTTCAACTTTAATGGTTTTCCAATTGAAATCAATCCCAATGCTATCTGTATATACACTAAAAGAAACATTTTCATTTCTAATTGATGAATATATGTCTTCCCAGAGTTCTTCTTTTGAATACACCTGAGTTGGCAAAAATTCAGTATCAAATTTGTACAAATCATAATGATAGAGGAACTTAGCTTCAAATTTTACATTCTCAGCTCCAAAAAATGAATCAAAGAATCTCTTTAAACGACAATATTCAAAGTCAAAATCCCAGTTATAATCACCATTAAGCGATAATGAGGAGTGTTCTTTGTTCTTTATTGATTCCCTAATGTTTGAATGAAATGTAAATGAACAACTTTCTTTATTCGGTTCAGGAAGACCATGACTGTTTGTTAAAGAGTCGTATTTAGATATTACATCAGGGTTTATAAAGAAAGTATAGTCATAACCAATAAGGGACAAACCAATTTCCTCTTTTAATTGTTCTAAAACTTTGCTACTGAAATAGCCACCATTTATTTCAATTATTCTATTCCATTGGATTTTATCACTTTCATTCTCCTGTTCTTCATTTTGTTTCTTGACCCAACTAATTTTATGACTAGCAGATATCTCAGGAAATGCCTTTCTTATGAAAAACAAAGGATTAGGTCGGATTGATAAAACAACTATACTTGCTGTTTCTGGAATTTGAATATTAACACTGTCTGCCAGAGTAAGGTCATCTAATTTTCTTAAATCAGCAACAGAAATTTGTAGCCTTTTCCTTTTATCAAAAGTGTAATCAACCTTTAAATCGTCTAAAATATTTTTCAGGATTCCAATAGGGGACTTTTTCTTAGAAATGACCCCATCTATAACTGGTAAGGGTTGAAATTTGATAAAATTTGTAGCAGCTTTCTCAGATAAATGTCGTTTTTGTTCGTACTTAATCCCTTGTGCAACATTTTTATCTACCCAAAAGTGTCCTTTATGAGAAGTTATTTCATCGGGTGAGATTTGAAATGCAGAAGCTATTTCCGTAACAATTGTATCTGTCTTCTCGTTTTCATCTGCAATCAGGTATAGTTTTTCACCCTCAATTCTTGCGGACTGAGGGACGATACTTATTGGAACAGAATGTAGCTGGAGCATCTGTTCTTGAACCTCAGTGTGGATTTGCCAAATATCTTGTAGGAAGTTATCTTTCATTTGAAGCTTCTCGAAAGGTCAGCTAAAGCAAATATCAGAATATTTTAGAGACGATGTTACCGTTGAACAGCTTATTTAATAATCCTTATTACATTCGTTCTGGCACCACATTTTGCCATGATGGGGTCATTCTATTACTTTACGATGACCGTTTCTTATAAATGATGCAGCACCCTTATTTGATAGCATTCAGAGAGACTAATCATCATCAACGAGCCATTCAGGTACCACCTGGAGCAGAAAAGGGTATCAATTTGGCCGGCATGTGCTTGAAGAACGCTTTTTCTAAATTTGCCGGTGAAATTCAACCAACGCTGACCATGCACCTCATTTTGTTCATCATCGCCGTCATATTATGCGCTGCCTTCCTTGCCTTGCTGGAGATCCAGGTTGAAGGCGCCGCAGGCTGGGCGGGAAACCTGCCCACCTGGAAGATCTCAAACCGCGTGACCCGGTTGTTCCTGGGTAACGTCCCGTTTACCGGCTACCATCTTTACCTGTCGTTGTTCACCCTCTGTTTCCTGCATGTTCCATACCTTTCTGGTATTACAGCGTTTTCGGTTTCTTCAGAGCTCAGGCTCTTCTCCTTCTATCTCTTCTTCTGGGTGGCAGAGGATTTCTTTTGGTTTGCTTTCAACCCTGCCTTCGGATTAAAGAAATTCCGGAAAGAGCATATCTGGTGGCATGCTGGTTCATGGTGGATATTCATGCCCAAACTCTATTGGATCCTTCTGCCTGCAGGGACCATCCTGTATATCCTTTCCCTGGGATAAAAAATGAACCGGGCCAAAAAAAGAGGCTGCCCCAACGATTGAGACAGCCTCTTAAACAACAATAATCCCTCTTTAAATATCCCCTGATGTTACTTCTTCATGAACTTCCTGGTTTCAAAGCCGTTTTCGGTCCGGATCTGTACGATGTACAATCCCGGTTCGAGGCTCTGTGTGTTGATTTGCATGGCATTGCCGCTGGCATCGCTGAAAAATACCTGCTGTCCAATAGTATTGAATACCTGGACAGATACCATGTTAGCCGTTGATGCAATGTTTAGGTACTGGCTGACAGGATTCGGGAACAACCGGATACCTGTTGGTTCTTTGGCTACAGGATCTATTGCGACCGGTTCCAGTTCGGTAAAGCAGACATTGTCAATATAGAACATCGGGTCATCATTGCCGTCAGCGGCTGCATAGATGTCGATGACTCCCAGCATGTTAGGACCATCAATATCCCACTGCCACCCGTTTATCAAAATCCCGTCGAGATACAGTTCAGCCCAGTCATTATCAAGGTCGACAATCACGGAGGAATTGGTCCAGTCACCAACCGTATACGTAAACTCCGTTTCGTTGAAAGCGGCATCCTGCATGAAGCCGGTTCCATCAGAACGGAAGTAGATCTGGAAGCCCCATTCATTTGCGGTTCCGAAGAGCGTCATGTCCTGCATGATGTTATAGTATCCGCCATATGTCCCTGAAGGGACCATAATATCCAAAGCTATTTCCCAGCGGCCAGCGATAGTCTGGTCCAGGTTGTAGATCAGGTCTGATTCCAGGACAGCCAGATCGATTGATAGTGAGTTCGGTGGAGACAGATACTCATCATCTGTAACATATCCGTCATAAGGCCCGCCCGGATCGTTTGTCCAGGTGGTCCATAATCCTCCCGACTGCGGACAGAGCAATTCCCCGGCTGTGTACGTGTCGAAATCGTCACATTCCACAGGGATGAATTCCTGGAAGCATACATTGTCAATGTAAAACTTCGGATCGTCGTAGCCGTCGGCAGCTGCGTAAATATCGATGACACCCAGCATGTTAGGCCCATCAATATCCCACTGCCACCCGTTGACCATGGATTCATTGATATATAATTCAGCCCAGTCGTTGTCGAGATCGACAACTACCACGGAACTTGTCCATTCCCCTACAGTATAGGTGAATTCCGTCTCATTGAAAGCGGCATCCTGCATAAAGCCTGTGCCATCGGACCGGAAGTAGATCTGGAAACCCCATTCGTTGGCTGTGCCAAACAGTGTCATGTCCTGCATGATGTTGTAGTATCCGCCATATGTGCCCGTAGGGATCAGGATATCGAGTGAGATCACCCAGGCTCCGGTGGTGGTTTGATTCAGGTTGTAGATCAGGTCAGATTCCAGGACAGCCAGATCAATCGATAGAGAGTTAGGCTCCGATTCAGATTCTTCATCCGTGACATATCCGTCATAAGGTCCGCCCGGATCGTTGGTCCAGGTGGTCCAGAGTCCTCCGGATTGCGGGCAGAGAAGTTGTCCGGCTGTGTAACTGTCGAAGTCGTCACATGGAGATGAAGGAGTTCCGGGATCAATCACAAGATCATCGATCATGAAGACAAATGCGTCGTATGAAACACATTGAATTGCAACATAGATTTCCTCACCGGCATAAGCAGACAGATCATACGAATATTCTGTCCATACGATGGGTGCTTCAACATAGGGAGCTGCTGAAATGACGGTAAAATCAGACGGGTCATTCCCGGTTGTTGAAACGGCCACGTTGAACCGCTCCAAACCATACTGGTCTGTGTAAGATTTGGCCCAGAAGGTGAAGGAAGAACCATCGCCCACAGTTACCTGATCAGAAATGAACCAGTCATCATTACCCTGGGGAGGAGCAGGAACAGCCGCCATGCAGGCCCCAAACTGGGCTCCCGAATGAGGCTGGATCTCAGGATCACCGGTCATAGGAGGGACTGTGGTAGCGGGATTAAAAACAATGTATGCCATCTCCTCATAGTTATGCGGGAAGGTGGTACCCGTAAATCCATAGGTCGGCAGAAGGTCAACGTCAACGACAGTCCAAGGAGTAAAATCAAAGGTCCATTCAATCTCAGATTCAAAATCAATTGAATAAGCGTCTGCCTCCCCATCGGTGTTGACAGGATTAACTTTTTCGACAATTGTGGTTGTCGGAGGAACTCCTTTCACTTTGGTTTGAAGTCCCTGGGCAAACATGATGGATGAAGAAAACAACACCATCAAAAGTGTCAATGTAAATACTCTCATAATCCTAAATTTTAGTGAATAATTGGTTTTGGTTAAAGCAAACATAGTAAAGTTGATTTAAAAAACCAAATTCTACAACTGTATCCACAGAATAATTCTCTGTGAAGCGGTACTTTTCCCATGAAAATCGAATCATTAGGGGCTAGAACAACCTTTCAGATAAGGTTTTTTTGTAGTTTTACATCCGATTCCAGGGAATAAAAACCGCATAGACTCTGTGATGACCAGATCAATACTATCGATTTATCTGTTTTTACTGTTCCTGGGACTGAATAGCCAGCTTTTTTCACAGCGTTATTTCACCCGGACCTATACCGAGTCCGACGGACTTTCCAGTTCCATGGTCTTTGATGTCGCGCAGGATACATCCGGACAACTTTGGTTCGCAACGCGTACAGGGATTTCCAGATATACCGGTATCAGTTTCATCAATTATGGATTAAACGAAGGATTGAGGACGTACAGTTACTCCTATCTTGTTGTTGATAAAACAGGCGGATTATGGGCATTGCCTCAAAGTGGTGAACTTTGTGTACTGAAATTCTCAGGTAACGGGTGGACGACAGCTTTTTGTGATTCTGCTCTGAACCTTTCTCCCTATTATACAGCCTTTGATGTGTTTTATCAGGACCAGCAATTGGTTTTGGCAGCCGGATCAAGCAAATCGGGCATGTTCATTTGCAGTGAAGGAAAATGGAAACATTACACAACGGCCGATGGCCTTGCTGATAACGGGATCAATGGCATTGCAGGAACCGGAAACCGGATTTATATTGCGACTGAACAAGGGCTCTCCATCATACAGGGCGGAATAATTTCAAAAGAAAACCAGATACAATCTCCTTTTGTTAACAGGAGGATAATGGCAGTTACAGCTGCTGCCCCTGCATCCGGAAAGTCCGATACGGCTGTCTGGTTGCTGGGAGAAAACTGGCTGGGATATTTATCCGGAGGTTCATTCCACCTGGTTACGTCTGAGTTTAACCTTCCGGGTACCGATATTGGTAGAAGATGTTTCCTTTCAGTGGATGCAAACGGGGATATATATTTTGGAAATCCTATTTACGTATATTGTTATTCAGAAACTTCCGGGAAACTCATCCTGTTTGGCAGGAACAGCGGGTTGATTACCAACGGAGGAACTTCCTCCCTGACAGATCGCGAAGGTAACCTTTGGATCACCGGGTACAGGGGAATTACCAAGATTCCTTCCAAACGGTTTCAGCAGTATTCGGAAAATGACGGGTTGTATAACAACGAAGTGGCATCTGCCATGGAGACCTCTCCTGGACAGTATGTATTTGGCCATCACGGAGCTCTTTCCTTTTACGACGGCAACCGCTTTACTCCGTTCAAATTAACCAATCCTTCCGGTAAAAGAGAATTTGAAACCAGGGTGCTGGATATTGATATGGATGCTTACGGAAACCTGTGGATGGCTGTTTCTGCAAACGGGATTGCGCGTCTGACCAAAAGCAGACAGCTCTCGTGGTATAATGAAACCAACGGATTGAACGGATTAACAAACAGTGTCTTGGTGTCTTCAGACGGGAATATATATGCAGGAACCAACCAGGGATTATTCAAATTCTCCAACAACAGGTTTAAAAAACTTGCCTTAAAAAACAATGTGGACAGTAGCGGTATCAGAAAGATTTTTGAAAGTCCGGACCATTCCTTGTACTTGGCTTCATACAACTCTGGGGTGATCAGGTTGTCGGGGGACAGTGTCATGATGATCAAATCCAAGGATAATCCATTGGCAAATAGTATCTTTTCGGTATACTTTGACAATCAACACAATAGCTTTGTCGGAACCGCAGCGGGATTATATACGTTTACTGATTCTGTGCTGATAAAAGTGGAACATGAGAGGTTGGTCATCGACAGGCCGGTATATCTGATCCTTCAGGATCATCAAGGATGCCTCTGGTTTGGTACCGATAACGGAATCTCTCGATGGAAGGGAGAAAAACTGGATCAATTTACCATTAATGATGGTATTTCAGGCCTTGAGATCAACCGGGATGCGGGATTTCAGGATGCATACCAGGACATCTGGTTCGGGACCAACAACGGGCTTACAAAGTTCAATCCGGAGTTTGATTACGATCTGACAAAGATACCCCCTCCAAAAATTAACCTCCGGTTTACTGAAGTGGATGATGATGCCATGGATCCGCATGAAAACCTCGATTTGCCAAGCAGCAAAAACAACCTTACGTTTTATTTCGATATCGCATCGTATATTGATGAGCAACAGGTATTTTATAAATGTATGCTGGAAGGTTTTGACAAAGAATGGACCCGGGAAATTTTCTCACACAGCAATCTTTACAGGTACAATAACCTTCACCCCGGCACTTACCGGTTTTGCATAAAAGCCAGAAATGCCATTGGGATTTGGAGTGATCCTATTTATTCAGGTACGATCAGGATCAGGAATCCTTTCTGGATGCAATGGTGGTTCGTCCTCCTGGCGGGCTTGCTTGTTTTTGGTCTGTTTTTTATACTCACCCGCCTTGTTGTCATCAGAAGATACAACAAAAGGCTGGCAAAAATGGTGGCCATCCGAACCCGTGATCTCAGCCGGTCAGAGAAAGATCTTCAGGAGAGCAACGCTGCGAAGGACAATTTCTTCTCGATCATTGCTCATGATTTAAAAAGCCCGTTCAATGCCATCTTGGGGATGCTGGAGTTGCTGACCACCGAATATTCGGATTTCAGCGATGATGAACGGCAAAAAATCCTGATGAACCTGCGTTCAGCGTCAACCCGGACAATTGATCTGATTGAGAACCTGCTCACCTGGGCACAGGCTCAGAAAGGCTTGCTGCCGTATGAACCGGAAAAATTTGACCTGCTGGACCTTGTGCAGGAAAATGTGTTGTTATTTGATCCTGCTGCACAGTCGAAAAGGATAACCATCAAGGTACCCCTTTCAGAAAACGCGGTGGTATTTGGCGACCGCAACATGATCAATACAGTCATCAGGAACCTGATATCCAATGCGATAAAGTTTACCTATCCGGACGGATCTGTTACGCTAAAAATTGAACGGACTGAAAAACAAAAAGTGAAAGTTTCAGTCGCAGATACAGGATGCGGAATGACTGAAGGTGCGTTGAAAAACCTGTTTATTCTAGATAAAAGAACTTCCACAAAAGGGACCGGAAATGAAACCGGTACCGGACTCGGTTTGATCCTGTCAAAAGAGTTTATAACAAAAAATCACGGCCGGATCTGGGTTGAGAGCGAACCGGGAAAAGGAAGCACCTTCTATTTTGTACTTCCGGTAAGTCCTCCTGAAAAAAGAAGTGGGAAATGATATTCAAGTGTAACTATGGAGATTGATTTCAGGATCCGAACGTCTACTCCTGATGACTGGAAAGCAATCATAGATATTTATAACCAGGGAATCGACGATGGCTATTGCAATGCCTTTACCACGCATATTTCAGTTGAAAGCCAGAGAGGATGGCTGGAGATGCACGATGGAACTGAGTATTCTATATTTGTTGCTGAGACAGGAAAAGCAGTTGTTGGATGGATAAGCCTTAGTCCTTACCGGAAAGAGCGGAAGGGATTCAGAAAAACCGGAGAGACTAGCTATTACATCGACCGGCGCTTCAGAAACCAGGGACTGGGCGGGAAATTAATGGGATTTGCGCTTGAAAAGGCTCCTGATCACGGATTGGACACACTCCTTGCATTTCTGCTGGACATCAACAAAGCCAGTGTCAGATTGCTTGAAAAACATGGGTTCACCTGCTGGGGACATTTTCCCGGCATTGCCGACTTTGACGGATTCATTTGTGGCCAGTATGTTTATGGAAGAATCGTAAATTGCGTACCTTTGCAAAAATTTCCAATTTCATCAATCCCAGAAACACGTTGAACTTCAATGACTTCGAATTTGATTCCCGGCTACTCGAGGGGATCGATTCACTAGGGTTTACCATACCCACTCCCATTCAGGAGCAGGCAATACCGGTGATATCCCAGGGCAGGGACCTGATCGGTTCAGCTCAGACAGGCACGGGAAAGACCGCCGCTTTCCTGTTACCAATTACCGACCGCATTTTAAAAGAGGATCATGGTACCGGCATCAAAGCCCTGGTGATCGTTCCCACAAGGGAGCTTGCGGATCAGATAGACCAACACATGGAGGGGCTTTCCTATTTCACTTCGATCAGTTCTGTTGCTATCTATGGAGGAACCGACGGTGCTACGTTCACACGCGAGAAAAATGCCCTGACCGGCGGTGTTGACCTGGTAGTTTGTACTCCTGGCAGGATGATCGCGCACCTCAATATGGGGTACGTCAATTTTTCCACCATCAGGACCCTGGTGCTGGACGAAGCGGACCGGATGCTCGATATGGGTTTCCATGATGATATCATGAAGATTATTTCACACGTCCCCAAAGAACGTCAGACACTGCTTTTTTCAGCAACCATTCCGCCAGATATCAGGACCTTATCGAAAAAAATCCTCCACAATCCTGCTGAGATCAATATTGCTTTATCAAAACCGGCAGAGAAGATTCTTCAGCTCGCATACTCTGTTTATGACACTCAGAAACTACCTTTGGTCAAATACCTGCTGGGTAATTCGAAAGGCAGGACGATCCTCATTTTCTGTTCTACTAAAAGCAGTACGAAATTACTTAGCCGGGAGCTGAAGAGATCCGGCCTTGACGTTCAGGAGATCCACTCTGACCTGGTGCAAAAAGAACGGGAGAAGGTGATGCAGGGATTCCGCAACAAAGAGATCCAGGTTTTGGTTGCCACCGACGTTGTTTCACGTGGTATTGATGTGGAAAATATTGACATGGTACTGAACTACGATGTTCCCAATGACGCGGAGGATTATATTCACCGGATAGGTCGCACAGCTAGAGCTGCCGCATCGGGCGTCGCCATTACCTTCATCAATCCTGACGGGCAGTGGAAATTCGGCGAGATCGAAAAACTGCTGGGAAAACCAGTCCACAAAGGAGCAATCCCTGGTCAGTTTGGGGAGACACCGGATTACAATCCAAGAGTGAATAGAGGACGCTTCAGGAAACGATTCAAATGAAAAGAATGACAAGAATTGCGAATGAGCAGGAATATTTTCGTGCGATTCAGGGCATTCGTAATTCTTACTTATTCTTGGCATTATTCTTCAGCACCTCTTCCTGTATTCCTTTTGGCAGTGGCTGGTATTCGAAGAATTCCATGGAATAGTTGGCGCGTCCGCTGGAGAGGTTACGGAGCTGGGTGGCATAACCGAACATCTCCATCAGGGGAACAAAACAAAGTACTTTCTGAGCACCTTTCCTGTAGCGGCGCATCGCTTCAATTTTACCGCGGCGTCGGTTCAGGTTGCTGACAATATCACCGATATAATCATCCGGCGTATTGACTTCGACCTTCATCACAGGCTCGAGCAGGATCGGGCTGGCTTTCATGAATCCCTGTTTGAAGCAGATCGAAGCACAGGTTTGGAAAGCCATGTCGGAAGAGTCGACCGGGTGAAAATTCCCGTCCAGCAAGACCACTTTGACGTCAACGATCGGGTATCCGGCCAGAATGCCACGTTCCAGCGTTTTCTGGATCCCTTTGTTCACACTGGGAATATATTCAGCCGGAATGGCACCGCCTTTGATTTTATCCGAAAATTCATACCCTTTGCTCTCGTTAGGTTCAAGCCGTAACAGGGTTTGGGCGAACTGGCCCTTTCCGCCGGTTTGCTTGGAGTGTTTGTAGTTTGATTCCACCTCCATGGTGATGGTCTCCCGAAATGCGACGGCAGGTTCACCAACAACGGCATCTACCTTGAATTCATGCTTTAACCGGTCAATGATGATCTCCAGATGAAGTTCACCCATGCCGGAAATAACCGATTCCTCGGTTTCATCGTCGTACCGGATATGGAAAGAAGGATCTTCGTTTGCCAGTTTGGCAAGTGCTTCTCCCAGTTTGGCTTGTTCTGCACGTTTTGCAGGGGCGATCTTCAATTCAATTACAGCCTGAGGAATATGGATCGATTCAAGCAGCATTTTGTGTTCCTCTCCGCAAAGGGTATCACCCGTCTTGGTAAATTTCATCCCGATCAGCGCCACGATATCACCCGGACCGGCTTCGGAGACCTCTTCCCGTTCCTTGGCCCGGATTTTCAGGATCCTGCCGATCCGTTCATACTTGCCTTTGGTGGAGTTGAAAACCTGCATCCCGCTTTTGAGGGTGCCCGAAAAGATACGGGTAAATGTCTGTTGTCCGACAAAAGGATCATGGATCAGCTTGAAGGCCAATGCTGAAAACGGTTCTGTTGGAGAGGGGTGACAGGTATGGGTTTTTTCACTGTCGTCGGGATCGGTACCTACAACCGCTCCCACATCAACAGGAGAAGGCAGGTAGTCAAGCACCGCATCGAGCAGCAGCTGAATACCTTTGTTCTTATAGGCTGCTCCTGAAAATACCGGGGTAATGAGAAGTTTCAGGGTGGCTTCACGGGCGGCTAATTTCAACAACTCTGCAGGAATATCTTTTTCGTCGAAATAGAGTTCCATGATCTCGTCGCTGAACTCGGCAACTTTTTCCACGAGTTTCATACGAGCCTCATCGCATCTGGCTTTGAGCGCTTCAGGAATTTTTGTTTCCACCCTTTCTGTTTCGGTGAAAACATATGCTTTTCGTTCAATGATATCACAGATCCCGGTGAATGCATCTTCTTCTCCGATGGGAATATGGAAAGGAAATGCGTTGGCATCAAGGTATTTATTCATCTGTTCAACCACCTGGTAGTAATCGGCGCCGGTACGATCCATCTTGTTGATGAAGGCAATCCTGGGAACCCGGTACCGGTCTGCCTGGTTCCAGACGGTTTCACTTTGAGGTTCGACACCCCCGACAGCGCAAAAAACAGCGATCATTCCATCAATTACCCGAAGGGATCGTTCCACTTCCACGGTAAAGTCAACGTGCCCCGGGGTATCTATCAGGTTGATCTGGTAGTTTTTCCATGCGCAGGTGATGGCAGCCGATGCAATCGTGATGCCCCGCTCCTGTTCCTGCTTCATAAAGTCCATGGTAGCCTGACCATCATGTACTTCACCCATTTTACGGGTGGTTCCGGTATAATAAAGAATCCTTTCGGTTACGGTCGTCTTGCCTGCATCAATGTGGGCGGCAATACCAATATTACGAAGTTTAGTTAAAGTCATATACAATTTTTGGGGGCGCAAAGGTACGGATATTTACTATACAAATCTTGTTTTCAACAGGTTTTATCGGCAGGAAATCAAGGTATATCTAATTCTTTTTCCTTCCTGCACCGAAAGAAGGAAATTTACGTTACTATTTTACCGATTGATTTTTTGTTAAAACATGTAACGTTCCTGAATGAAATGAGTCTTAGTTTCTGATGTAAAATACTCCGCGATATGATTAAAATCCGTAACATTCATAAATCTTACACCAATGGTCAGAACAACCTCCATGTATTAAAAGGGATCGACCTGGATATTGAAACAGGTGAAATGATCTCCATCATGGGTCCATCGGGATCAGGGAAATCAACCCTGTTAAATATTTTCGGTATTCTGGACAATTATGATGAAGGAGACTATTTCCTCGACGGGAAAAAAATCCACAACCTGAATGAACGTAAAGCCGCATTGTTACGCAACAGGATGCTTGGTTTTGTTTTTCAGTCATTCAACCTTGTATCCTTTAAGAATGCTATGGAAAATGTAGCGCTTCCATTATACTACCAGAAAATCCCCCGGAGGAAACGGAACAGGATAGCCATGGAGTACCTCGAAAAACTTGGGCTTAAGGACTGGGCTCACCATCTCCCGAGTGAACTTTCGGGAGGCCAGAAACAACGGGTTGCCATTGCACGTGCCCTGATCACCCAGCCAAAAGTGATCCTGGCTGATGAACCTACCGGGGCATTGGATTCAGTGACTTCCCAGGAGATGATGGATCTGCTGACGCAGATCAACAAGACCGGGATCACCATGATCATTGTAACCCATGAGCTTGACATAGCACGACGTACACAGAAGACGATCAGGATCATCGACGGAAGCATCAAGGAGATCGTAGAAAATGAAGTCAGAAGTACGAAGTACGAAGACAGAACTCAAGTTAGAAGTAATGTCATTGCGAGCGAAGCGAAGCAAACGAAGCACGAATTAGAAATAAAGTCTGAGAATCAGAAGTATGAAAAAGTTGCCTAATCCTACAATTCATGTCATTCGTCATTCATGATCATTCGTAGTTTACCCCGACCTTTGGTCCTTACACCTTGAACCTGAAAATATGTTTGAACTCGACAAATGGCAGGAGATCTACAGTACGATCCAGAAAAACAAGCTTCGTACGTTTCTCACCGGGTTTGCAGTGGCTTGGGGGATATTCATGCTCATCATTTTGCTTGGATCGGGGAAAGGACTGGAAAACGGGGTTACCGATCAGTTCCGAGGCGGAGCGAACAACGGCATCTGGATCAGCAGCGGGATGACCAGCAAGGAGTTTAAAGGGCTGCAGGCCGGACGAATAATCCGCTTTACCAACGACGATTACAACCTGCTTAAAGAATCCGTCAGGGATCATGAATACATGTCATCCCGCATGTTTCTTGGAAATACCATCACATCCTATAAAAACGAATACGGCTCGTTTTATCTCTCTCCATGTCATCCTGACTACGGAAAGATTAAGGAAGTAGAGATGATCCAGGGACGCTTCCTGAACATCCTGGATATTAATGAATTTCGAAAAGTCGCTGTCATCGGCGAAAAGGTGAAACAGGACCTGTTCAAAGGGACCGATACGGTAGCCATGGGTGAATACATTAATATCAACGGCGTGTTGTTCAAAGTCATTGGTATTTTCAGGGATTTTGGACGCGACGACAATGAACAGCGCCGGATCTATATACCCATCTCTACGGGACAACGTGTTTTCAGCGGTCAGAATGTTATCAGCCAGATATCAATGACGACCGGTGATGCCGCGGTGGAGCAGGTAGACCAGATGGTTGAGCAGACGCGGGAACTGTTGGCCAGGAAACATACATTTGATACGAAAGATGAACGGGCGGTTTTCATATGGAATAAAAGCGAAGATTTCAGGAAGTTTCAGGGCCTTTTTATGGGCATCCGCCTCTTTATCTGGATTGTGGGGATCGGGACCATCATTGCGGGGATCGTTGGCGTAAGCAATATCATGATGATCTCTGTCAAAGAGCGGACAAAGGAAATCGGAGTAAGGAAAGCTCTTGGAGCGACCCCTTTTTCAATCGTCAGCCTGATTCTCCGTGAAGCCATCGTAATCACAGGCTTTGCAGGGTACATTGGGCTTGTGCTGGGAATAGGGGTGTTGGAGATCATTTCCAGGAACCTGCCTGAAATCGAGTTTTTCAGAAGCCCTGAAGCCAATTTCTCGATAGCGGTTGGAGCGACCATACTTTTAATTGTGGCCGGAACCCTGGCAGGTTTGTTCCCGGCGAGGAAAGCGGCGAAAATCAAGCCGATAGAAGCGCTGAGAGACGAATAAGGATTCAGAACTATGTTTGATCTTGACAGATGGCAGGAAATTTATCATGTGTTGAAGTCCAATAAACTTCGGACTTTCCTTACGGCTTTCGGGGTATTCTGGGGTATCTTCATGCTGGTTATCATGCTGGGCTCAGGCAATGGGCTGGAAAATGCAGTTTCACGCAATTTTGCAGATATGGCCACGAACAGTGTTTTCATATGGACCCAGCAAACCACTGTTCCTTACAAGGGATTTCCAAGAGGCAGGAGGTTCAACTACGACAACGATGATGCTGCTGCACTGAGGAATTCCATTCCGGAGATAAAATATCTCGCACCCCGGATCCGCGGAGGCGATTTCTTTTCAACAAATAATGTGATCAGGGGATTGAAGGCCGGATCATTTTCGATCATGGGGGAGTATCCGGAGTATTTCATGATCGATCCTCTTTATATCTCAGAAGGCCGGTTGATCAATGAAATTGATATTGAAAATAAACGAAAGGTTGTGGTGATAGGAACCCGTGTAAAAGATCTCCTGTTTAAGAAGGAAGAGAATGCCATCGGAGAGTACATCCAGATCCAGGGAGTTTATTTTAAAGTAGTTGGGATTTTCAAGTCAAAGAGAACCGGAGAGCAGGCTGAACGCGAGAACCAGAATATCTACATGCCTTTCACCACCCTGCAGAAGACCTATAATTATGGCAATATGGTTGGGTTTTTCGGCATCACCTCCAAAGATGGAGTACCGGTCAGCATTGTTGAGGAAAAAGCCATTGAGGTCCTGAAGCAGCGTCATGGCATTGCTCCCAGCGACGCCAGGGCTATCGGACATTTTAACCTCGAACAGGAATTCAGGAAGTTCCAGGGATTGTTTACAGGTATCCGGGTGCTGGTTTGGATTGTCGGGATCGGGACGCTCATTGCAGGGATCATCGGGGTGAGCAATATCATGCTCGTAGTAGTAAAAGAACGAACCAAAGAGATCGGCATTCAGCGGGCAATCGGGGCCACACCTTTCAAAATCATCAACCAGATCATCACGGAAGCGATTGTACTGACCACCTTTGCCGGATACTTTGGGCTTGTGATCGGCGTGGGAATCCTTGAACTGGTAAATTATTTTCTGGAATCCTCCGGCACCGACTCCGATATGTTTTACCACCCTGGCGTGGATTTCAGGGTTGCTATGATCGCACTCACCATCCTGATATTTTCAGGAGCCTTTGCAGGCTTCATCCCTGCAAGGAGGGCAGTGGCGGTCAAACCGATTGATGCATTGAGGTATGAGCAATGATAAATAGTGAAATAGCGAAATAGCGAAATACAGAGGTTTATGAAAAAGACGAGTGTAACTAAGAAAATTATAAAAATTGCGGGGCTGGTGATCATTTTAGCTGCTTTTGGAATTACCATATATTATCTCTACAATAAATCAAAGGAAAAACCGGTGGTTTACCTGACAGAGCAGCCTTTTATCACGGATATCATCAAGAAAACCGTGGCGACCGGATCAGTGATCCCCCGTGAGGAGATCGAAATCAAACCGAAAGTTTCAGGTATCGTTGAACAAGTCTTCGTTGAACCAGGTAAGAACATTAAGAAAGGAGATGTCATCGCCAGGGTCAGGATCATTCCCGACCTGGTTAATCTGAACAATGCAGAAGCCAGGGTGGAGCGTGCAAAAATTGCTTTTGATGACGCCAAATTGAATTTCACTCGCCAGGAGAAGCTCAAAAATGGCGGAGTCATCTCAGCTGCCGAGTTTCAACCAGCCGAAGTAAATTACAGGGGCGCACAACAGGAGTTGTCGGCAGCAGAAGCCAACCTGGAACTGGTAAGGGAGGGGGCGACAAAAAAATCAGGATCGGCTACGAACACCCTCATCACTTCAACGATTAACGGGATGGTTCTGGATGTTCCCGTAAAAGTGGGCAGTTCTGTCATCGAAGCCAATAATTTCAACCCCGGGACAACCATTGCCTCCATCGCGGACATCGGTGATATGATCTTCCAGGGGAAAGTGGATGAGACGGAAGTCGGAAAGATCAATCCCGGCATGCCTCTTCTGCTGATGGTTGGTGCGATTGAGAATGACACGTTTGATGCCACACTGAAGTACATTTCCCCGAAAGGAGTACTGGAGAACGGTGCCGTTCAGTTTGAGATCAAAGCGGATGTTGATTTGAAAACCGACCAGTTCATCAGGGCGGGATACAGTGCCAATGCTGATATCGTCCTGCAACGTGTGGATGATGTGATGGCCATCAAGGAGAGTTTGCTGCAATTCGAGGGTGATTCCGTTTTTGTGGAGGTAGAGGTAGCCCCTGAGCAATATGAGAAAAGAATGATTAAAACCGGGTTGTCCGACGGGATCAACATTGAGGTTCTTTCCGGATTGTCAAAAGAAGACAAGATCAAGGTTCCGCAGTTGAGTAGTCCCGGCAATTAATGAGCCTTCCCTTCTGATACAGGATTCCTCAGGCTTGCGGTTTTAGCAATGATCACTACCCAAACCAGCCACATTACCAGTATCTCAAGGTAAAACATAGGTCCGAATAACAAATCCTGCAACAGGTTTATATGTTCAGGATGTACCAGGCAGTGAACATTCAGGATTAAAAACCTGCCGAATACCATCAGCTGGATGATGACCAGGTTTAGCGGGATAAACCAGAGTTTTTTCAACCAGGGACCTGGAACGATAAGGATTATGAGGGTGACAAGGCACATCTGCTTGATCCCGGAAAGGTAAAACAGGAAGTTCACGTAATAACCGCCGGGCAGGATCAGACTGATCCCATCACGTACAATATCGACATCAAAAAGGGGATTGAGGATGCGCGGAGTGATGATGAGAAGCAAATTCCCAATGGCATCACTAAAGGAAACAAAAGGAGTGAATTGATTGATATCATCTTCAAAATTTTCCCAGATCAACTGAAAAAAGAGGTTGATCAAAATAAAGATCCATACCTGGATGATCAGAGGAAGGTTCCAGCTTTTAACTTTGTTTGGAAGATTCTTGGAAAAGGGGGAGGCCATCCGGCTGGATTTTCCTCAAAATTACGAAAAAGCCAAAACAGGTTAATCAAATCGTAAATCGTAAATCGTAAATTGTAAATTGAAAAAGGGTTGTCTCGTTAAAACCTTTTTGTATATCCGTGGCAGTAAGGTGCTGTCCCTTTGTTTTCATAATAATCCTGGTGGTAGTTCTCCGCCTTATAGAATGTTGATGCAGGTTTGATTTCCGTTACAATGCGAAACCCTTTTTCTTTCAGGATCCCGATCAATTTCTCTGTGGTCCTTTTCTGGTCCTCAGTTCTGTAAAATACAGCGGAACGGTATTGTTCGCCCCAATCAGGACCCTGGTGGTTCCATTGGGTAGGGTCATGGATCTCGAAAAAAAGTTTTGCCAGCTCTTCAAAATTTGTACGCGACGGATCGAACGTTACCTCTACCGCTTCGTAATGACCTGTGTTGCCTGAACAGACCTCCTGGTAGGTTGGGTTGGCTGCCTTTCCTCCTGTATAACCTGAGACAACTGATTGTACACCAGGTGCCTTTTGGAGAAAGTATTCCACTCCCCAGAAACAACCGCCGGCAAAAACAGCCGTATCGATGAGGGGCATCTGATTTTCTGGAACAAAAACCATGAGTCCACTCCGAAAAGTCGGAGGGCCTGTTTGGTTTAAACTGATTTATAATAATAGTTATATATATTCATTTCTTGCACGGTTATAAACAAATGATTGTCAATAACTTGATTTGTATTTA
>Ga0172371_10005769_pt1 | contig 18267 bp, 17 predicted proteins | sample Lak12m_FD_114543 | JGI IMG/M metagenome (GOLD analysis project Ga0172371, IMG submission 114543) | Freshwater microbial communities from Kabuno Bay, South-Kivu, Congo - kab_022012_12m | ecosystem: Environmental > Aquatic > Freshwater > Lake | place: Democratic Republic of the Congo: South-Kivu...
ATGAGTTTTGCAAAAAGGGGCGTGAACTTGGTTTTCCGCGGTTTGAATTAAACCACCAGATCCCGCCGGATGTGCTTGCGCAATTCAACCTGGGTTTGTATCACATTGGCTCCCTGCACGACCCATGCCCCGCGGTCATTCCTGCCAAGACACTCGAGAAAAACGACCAGGTGATCACCTCCACCGATGAAACGCTGCGAAAGCTGGCTGTCGAGGGAGTGAAAAACACGATCATTTCGGCTTACAAACTAGGCGCTCGGCATGTGGTCATCCATCCAGGCAGGATTTTTGGCGATCATTCACTGGATGACGAATTACGCATCATGTACCGCAATGGATTGAAAGGCACAGCGGAATACGAGACATTGCGTCAGCGCGTGATGGCTGACCGGGCAGCACGCCGGGGACCTCACCTTGAGGCATTACTAAAAAGTTTGCAAGTGATCATACCCTTTTCAGAGGGTAAAGGTCTCACCCTTGGCTTTGAGAATCGCTATCATTACTACGAATTACCAATTTATGACGAGCTGGAAGTGATACTGAAGGAGTTCCAGCAACCATGGGTCGGATGGCACCTGGATGTGGGTCACTTGCAGACGCTTTACGCGCTGGGGTTGACCGATTTCGACCCCTGGCTGGTCAATTTTGGCCCGCGCATCACCGGGGTTCATTTGCACGATGTGCGCGGTATCACCGACCACCAGGCGCCCGGCTGCGGTGAACTCGACTTCACAAAAATCGCAGCTGCCCTGCCGCCTTATTGTTACCGCACACTGGAGATCGATAAATCCGCAACAGTCGAAAGTATAGCTACGGGTTTGCAACTGCTGACCAAAACCGGTTGTATTACTCAATTATCAGGAGGAACCAATGCTTAAAATCTTCAAGAAACGAAGGGATGTGTTTATCAAACTGATTCACGAACAGGCTTCATTAACTCTTGAGGGAATGGAGCTGCTTAAGCAATATCTCGTTTTACCCAATCAAAGCCTGGCAGACCAGTTGACCGCCAAGGAAAAGGAAGCGGATGAAGCCCGCCGCATCCTCATCTTCGAACTGAATAAAACCTTCATCACACCGTTTGACCGCGAGGATATTTTCGCTCTCTCCCGCGCCATCGATGATGTGCTGGATTATGCCTACAGCACGATGAACGAAATCGTAATTTTCAAGGTCGCGCCGACTGAATTCATGGTGCGCATCTGCTCGCTGCTGCGGGATGCCACCTTTGAATTGCTTAAAGGGGTCGAACGCCTGCAAGATCATCCCGGTGTGGCCTCTGAGCACGCACAGCGCGCCAAAGCGCTCGAGAACAAGGTCGAAGATGTTTATCGTGAAGCCCTGGCGGATATGTTCACCGACACCGATGATACCCGCGCGCTGGTCCGCATGATGAAACTCCGCGAGGTTTACCGCCACCTGAGCAACGCTGCAGACCGTGGAGATGAAGCCGCCAACGTATTGGCAGACATTGTTGTAAAAACCACTTAAGTAGGAAGTCTATGTCACCCCTCATAATTATCCTTGTTGTCCTCGCTGTCGGCTTTGATTTTCTAAATGGCGTGCACGATTCCAGTAATATCGTTGCCACCATGATCTCCTCGCGTGCCATCCGCCCGCGAATGGCGCTCACAATCACCGCTATCGCCGAGTTCTGTGGTCCGTTCATCTTTGGGGTGGCAGTCGCCACTACGATTGGGAACGAAATTGTTTCCTCTGAACACCTGAATATGCTGGTGATTATCGCTGCTCTGATTAGCGCAATTTTATGGAACATTATGACATGGCTGCTTGGTTTTCCCAGCAGTTCCTCGCACGCGCTCATCGGCGGTATCGTCGGCGCTGTGGTTATCAGTGTTGGTTTCAAAGAAATTCAGATTGCTGGCGTGATCAAGGTATTGATTTCGTTATTTGTTTCGCCAATCATCGGGTTTTTCGCAGGTGTACTCATCGCCAACATCGTTTACGCGCTTTCTTGGAAGGCTACCCCTCGTATCAATGGCATGTTCAAGAAACTCCAGGTTTTTACCTCCATCGGGCTGGCATTGAGCCATGGCGCAAATGATTCGCAAAAGACGATGGGCATCATCACCCTTGGGCTGGTCATCAGCGGGGTTCAACAGCAATTTGTTGTGCCGTTATGGGTCATCATAATTTGCGCAGCTGCAATAGCCATTGGAACGTCAGTAGGCGGCTGGCAGCTGATCCGTACTTTGGGATCAAAATTCTACAAGATCCGTCCCGTACATGGGTTTGCTTCGCAGATCACTTCTGCTGCAGTAATTCTTACCGCTTCCCTGCTAGGCGGTCCGGTTAGCACCACCCAAGTGGTCAGCACTGCCATCATGGGCGTGGGTGCCGCTGAACGCATGAGTAAGGTTCGCTGGGGGGTTGCAGGTGAGATCGCGTCTGCCTGGTTGTTTACCATCCCGTCAACAGCCTTACTGGCAGCAGGAATTTATTGGCTCATCTCAACTGGAATTCCCCGTTTGATCGCATTATTCTAAGCACAACGAAGGCAGAAAAACATGAAAAAATACGACGTCATATTCTGTGGCAATTACACCAAAGATACCATCATCACCCCGGATGGCACTTCTTACATCGACGGCGGCGGTATGAACTACGCGGCGTTCGCGTCAAAACGGCTCGGCGCGAATCCGGCCGTCATCACCCGCCTTAATAAGGAAGACGACCGCGTGGTCAAGGCGTTCCGGGCAGCCGGCATCGATTGCTTTCCAAAATACACCCCATCATCAACTTTGATGACCCTGGAATACAAGACCCACGATGTGGATAAACGTAATTTATATGTAAAAGGCATCGCTGGTACGATCACACCGCGGCAGCTTGATGACCTTGAAGCCCGCGTGATCGTGACCAACTCCAGCCTGCGGGGGGAGATCGAACCCGAATTCTTCATCGAAATGCGAAAACACCCCAGCGTGCTGCTCTCAGCGGACGTGCAGGGATTTATCCGTGTATTGCGCGGCGAATCCCTGGTTTATGAACCGTGGGATGAGATGCCATTGGTGCTAAAACACCTGGATATCCTTAAAAGCGACGCCGTGGAGGCAGAGTACCTGACCGGTGAAAAGGACATTGAGAAAGCTGCCAGGTTCTATGCCAGCCTTGGACCCAAAGAGATCCTGCTCACCCACAGCGGTGGTGTGCTGGTGCATGCAGGCGGCAAATTCCATCATTACGAGTTCCACTCCGAATCCCAGGCGGGGCGCAGCGGCCGCGGTGACACCTGCGTGGGCACTTACGTCACCAAGCGCCTGACCCTGCCGCCTTATGAGGCAGGAAAATGGGCAGCGGCAGTAACCGGGATGAAGGTAGAACGACCGGGTCCCTTTAATCGACCGTTGGAAGAAGTGGAAGCCTTAATTCATAAGTATTATGACCGGTAAAGAACTTAAGTTTGACCAGTTAAGCCTGCAACAAAAGCGCCAGGATGCCGCCAATTCGTACCCTGGTGTATGGAATAAAGTTGTTGACGATTGGAACCAGAGCGATGCCGGGAATTCCGCCTGGTTAACCTACGCCGCCAATTACCTGCTCCTCACCAATGGCGTGCGCTGGGCAATCGACCCTTTTTCAATGTCCACGCGCATACGCCACATTCCACAACCTAATTTCCTTCACGATTTGCAAAAGCTTGAGCTGGTGGTGCTCACCCATGCTCACAATGACCACCTTGACCTGGAGCTTATCCGTGCGATTGCCCCGCTGCCCATCCAGTGGGTGGTGCCGGCAGATATGGTAGACCAGTTGTTATCTAAGACCAGCCTGACCCGGAACCGCATGATCATCCCAGTTCCTGGAGTGAAAATTGAGTTCCGGGGATTATCCCTGTTGCCATTTGACAGCCTGCATTTTCACAGGCACGGTGGAGTCAACGAAACGGGCTATCTCACGTCATTCGGCGACCGGTCCTGGCTATTCCCAGGTGATATCCGTGACATTAATGCTGCCCGTCTCCCAAACTTTGGCAGGATAAACGGGGTGTTCGCCCACTTATGGCTTGGGAAAGCCTGTGCACTCCTGCCTGAACCGCCATTCCTTAACGATTTTTGCGGGTTTTACAATTCCCTTACCCCCAAAAAGGTGGTCGTCACTCACCTGAATGAATACGGACGGGATGAGACGGAATTATGGACTGAAAGTCATTTCGAGATTGTCAGGCATCGATTTGCTGAGATCGCGCCGTCAATTCAAGTCGAAATGGCATTAATGGGATCGAGAGTTTCACTGGCTTAACCAATTGTTGGCTTAGAAAGAGGATTGACCATGATCGACACAAATGTACTGACCAACTTGGATTTATTCTGTGACCAGTTGTATAAGAAAATGAAACCAGTCGCACCGGTAATCGCAACAATGGAATTATATGAGTTTCGTTATTCCCTCAATAACATCACCCCCGAAAACGGACGCTGGGATTCGATTTCCATTGACCCAATTGATGAAATTGAGGCGTTGGTCTCCTCTCCTTCTTTTTTTGACAAAATCGACATCAAGCCAAAAATGAATGGCAGGATTATCCTGGACAGAACGGTGACCAGAATAACGCAGATGCTATTCGCTGGATTGGTGACAGGCGCGTATACAGCCAAATGGGTAAGCGACCATTTTTATTTTGACCCGCGCAGCTTCAATTTTTACGTCAAGTCAATCTATCTGAACCGTGAGGTCAAAGCTCACCTGGGTGGCAAACCTTACAAACAATTCGAACAAAAACAAAAGCGATTTAAACTGCTGCATGAAGTTGGTTATCGGGATTTTCTGGATGCCAATGAAGACGTAGACAACGCCTTCATCGAATGCGTATTGAAATTGGTGAAATCGAAAGGGGTGCCGATGGTGCTCGCCATTGCCGGACCTACCGCGGCGGGTAAAACGGAGATCGTCGACCGGCTGCGCGCCGCATTCAAAAAAAGGAAAAAGAAGATCGCCGCCATCGAACTAGATAACTTCCTCACTGACCGTGACGGGCGCGAGGAAAAGGGCATTGGTTCCTTTGGCAAGGAAGCCTTGCATTTTGAGTTGTTCAAGTCATGCATCCATGACATCCTGAAGGGTAAACCCATTACCACTCCACGCTACGATTTCATCGACGGAACTTCCAGCCACACCCTTGAAGGTCAACTCAAGCCGGGCAGGAAACCGGTTGAGATCGAACCCGCGGATATCATTTTCATCGAAGGCAACTCGCCATTCCTCCTCCCCGAAATCGCCCCGTTGATTGGCATCAAAATCGTGTATCTGACCGATGATGCAGTACGCCTGAAAAGGAAATGGCGCCGCGACATCGACTACCGCAAGAAATATGATCCCTACTACCTCCGCAATCGCTATTTCAAGGAACAGGTGCCGATGGTAGCTAAGAATTACCAGCCGCAGCTGAACACCTGTGATATTTTTGTGGATACCACGGGTGCTGCGCTCTGGGTGACGCCCGAGATCAGGAAAGTGATCGAAGCCGGAAAGTAGTGGTTGTCAGCCTTTTAGAACTCTTAACGCTCTTAGCGTGACCCATTTATTAGGTTTGTACTTGAACCCAAAGTGTCCCCAGGTCTTGCTACCATAGGCATACTCCAGCAGCCAGCGACACCGGGGAGCCTATATTTAGGGTGAGGTTTTTTGTATTATGCTGTTTGCGGATCTTTCATCTGTGTGATGAGGATCACACTGACCCCGATCAGTCCGACAGCCAGCAACAGTGCCGGGGTAAACGCCCCATCAGGGGCTTTAAGGGCTTCCATGATGTAGACAAACACCACCGATGCCTGCCCGAAGAGCTGGATCAGGCCATTCGAGGTTCCTTCTGGGGTGGGATGAGTAATCTCCGCGGAATACTGCATGCCAATGGGATTAGCGCTGACCAAAAAGAAGCCCATCGAAAATGCTGAAGCATATAGAAGCCAGGCACTCTGAGCAAAGGTCAACCCGATCAACCCCGGGATTGCCAGCAGAAAGCCCATCAGTATGAACTTTTGCCGTTTATGCTGTTTATCGGAGAACGGTGGAATGATCACTGCACCCAGTACGCCGCCAGCCAGCATCAAAGCACCGAGGGTTCCGGCATCACCGGGGGTGAACCCGCGCGGGCGGATGATGTTCTCTACCCAGGTGGTTACGCCGTTAAAAATTCCCATGCCAATGAATGAGACAAAGAGGTACAGCCAGAAGCGCTTTACCTTCAGGGCATGCTTTAAGCCATCGAGCATGAGGGCGCGGACTTCCTGACCTGCCGGGCAGGGCGGTGTGGCTGGCTTCTCACGGGCAAGAATGAGGAACAGTACTGCCGAAAATGCCGCAATAGCCCCATAAAGCAATTGGGTTTGTGGAATGCTCATTTTTTCGATCAATATCGGCGGGAGTACCATGCCCAGAGCGGTGCCAACCAGGTTGGAGAGCGTCACCAGCCCCACAGCGGTGGCGCGCTCCTCAATGCTGAACCACTGCGCCGGCACTTTCGTCCAGGCATTCAGCAGGAAAGGCTGAGCGATGGCAATTCCAATAGTGCTGATGAGCACCATGGTGTAATCTGCCCCAACCAACCCGCGGACCACCCCGAAGACTCCCATCAGAATAGCTCCGATACTCACCGTCAAGCGGAAACCCCAGGTGTCGATAGCCCAGGATACCGGGATGGAAAGGGGAATGAAGGCGATCATATAGACCATTGCCAGGAGACCAATCTTCAGGTCGCTGACATTGTAGAATGCCGCGGCGACACCCGTTATTGGCGCATAGGAGATCCATAACACCTGGATAGTCAGGTTGATGAACATGAATACTGCCAGCACCACCCAGCGGTACGGATACAAACGAAAAGTTTTTTCTGGCATGGAAGGTTCTCCTTTTCTACATTCAGTCATTCATTTTGTGATAGACGGATTTCATTGCTTTATACACAGACAGGAATTGGTCAAATTTCTGGAAATACACCGATTGGTTTGAAGGATCCGGTTGATATTCGCGTTTGATCTTCACCAGCTGAGGGATATCCTTGAAGGCGATATGTTTCAACCCTGCCGCGGCAATCCAGGCTGCACCGCGGGCATTGGCATACACCGGTTCTTCCACCTGGCGGATGGTCACCCCCATTGCATCAGCAAATATCTGGCACCATACATCTGATTGTGCGCCTCCCCCGATGATATTGATGTGCGCGATCTCTTCTCCGAGAAACTTCCTGACAGGCTGCAGGAGCCAGCGTGTGTTGAGTGCGATCCCCTCCAAAAAAGCGCGGATGATATCTTCGCGCGAGTTGTTCAAAGACAGGTTGTACAACCCGGCTCGCAGGGCTTTGTCCTCCACGGGGGCACGCTCCCCCCATATCCAGGGGGTATATAAAACCCCGTTGGCACCCGCAGGAACTCTGGCTGCAATCTGGTCAAGATACTTGAAAATATCCGGTACAGCTCCTTCCTGCAGCAATTCGTCCTTATGGTAAATCACCTTGTCGCGCAGGAAATTGAGGTTGCCGCCGGCTGTGGCTTGAAGCGCGATCAGGAGGAAATGACCCGGAATCGCGCATGGCACTGAGGCCAGTGAAGAGGCGATATCTGTTTTTTTATAGGGAACATGCGCCGCCATCCAGGAGGAAGTACCCAGGTAAAGATGCAGCTGGTCATCCTCCACCGCCCCGGATCCGATTGCCGCAGCAGTGGTATCGATGGCGCCTGCAACTACTTTTACAGTTCCGGATAATCCAAGGTTATCCGCCACCTCAGGGATTAACTCCCCCAGGATCTCGGTACAAGGGACAATCTCGGGGAATTTCCGGGCATCAATCCCGCAGTCATGGATCAATCCACTATTATATTTAATCGAATCTGGATAACGGTTATCGGTCACCCATGAAGTGAGGATCGAATCAAAGGTTGCCGAAAAACGCCCCGTAAGGCGTAAATTGAGATAATCCACTACATTGAGGAATTTGTAAGTCTTTTCATAAACCTCAGGATGGTGATTGCGGATGTAGAGCATGTGCGCCGCCGGATCCTTGCCGCTGGTGGAGGGCATACCACCTGTCAGCCGGATCCACTTGATTACCCTGGCTGCGCTTAAGCCGCCAATGTTCACCAATCCTTTATGCTCCCGCAGCAGGTCTGCCTGTCCGCGGGTATCCATCCACAACACGCAGTTGGTGAGAGCTTTACCATCGCGGTCTACCGGGATGGTGCCCTCCCCCTGGGTGGAACAGCAAACCGCGACCACGCTATCTGGCGGAACAATCCCCCTGGTTACAAGCCGTTTTGAGCATTCAAGAAAAGCCCGCCACCACTCCTCAGGATCCTGTTCCACACCCCCATCAGCGGTGAGGTGCATCCCGATGGGCTTCACTTCCCAACCCAGCACACTTCCAGAAATAGTGATAAGCGCAGCTTTCATACCCGATGTTCCAAGGTCGATTGCCAGGATTACCGGTTCGTTTTCTTTTATCATCCCCACCCGCCTTTCAAGAAAAGCCTATTGCATACTGGAGAGCACTTCTTCAAATCGGGCGAGGGCATCATCGATCACCTCATCCGTATCTGCCATGCTGGTGTACATGCGGCTGCCTGCCAGTGTGACCAGCCCGTGAGCCATGTAAGCCGCACCCATCTCTTCGATCATGTGCTTTCGGGGTTTCAATTCCTTCGCCAACCGCAGCGGGTGGTGCAGGTCAAGCAGCATCACCCCCGAAGTCTCCAGGTGCACAATGCTGCCAGTGTTGTACACCACAAAGGGCAGCCCGTACTTGTCGATGATCGATTGAAGACCTGCTTTCAACCGATCCCCGGCGCGGCCGGCAATGACAGCCGCGTTGGTGCGTTCCATTTCAAGGATGGCGTTATATCCAGCCACGCAGGAAAGCGGGTTGGCGGATAGCGTACCGCCAATATAAGCCCGTTCACCGGTGCCGCCGATGCCCGCGGCAAAGCGCATGATCACATCGGCGCGGCCGCCAACGCCACCCGCCATGGGATAGCCGCCGGTGATGCATTTGCCAAAGATGGTCAGGTCTGGCTTGACGCCAAAGTATCCCTGGGCGCCGCCTAACCCAACCCTGAACCCTGTCACCACTTCATCAAAAATAAGGAGCGCACCAAAATCATCACACAATTCGCGCACTTTTTGATTGAAATCATAGGGTACCGGGCGTGTGCCGGATTCGGGACCGAGCGGCTCCACAATGACGGCTGCTGTGCCCCCTGCCAGCCGGTTGAGAATGAGCTGCCGTTTGAGCGCGCCAATGGAATCAGGGTAGAACTCGCGTGTGCTGGCGCTGGCACCCCGCGGTATCCCTTTGGCTTCCAGGCGGCCGGTTCCAGGCACATGCAGCCCGTAGACCATCTGGTCACTCCAGCCATGGTAAGCTCCGCCGGCTTTGATGATGATACGGTGTTTGGTGTAAGCGCGTGCAGCGCGGATGGCAGCCATCACCGATTCGGTGCCGGAACCCAACATGCGGAACATCTCACAGGCAGGCATGAGCCGTTGAACCAGCTGCGCCAGTTTGAGTTCATACTCGTGGAATAACCCCGTCACGGGTCCGCAGGATTGCAGCATTTCCACCACTTTATCGCGCACGGGTTTGTAATTGCTGCCCAATACCGTGGGACCGCCTGCCTGGAGAAAATCTATATAGCGGTTGCCGTCGGCATCCCATAAATAGGCGCCGTCGGCTTTCTCTACCGCAATGGGGAATGGATAGTTGAATGCCAGGTTGTGCTGCACCCCTCCCGGGATCACCTGTTTGGCTTCATCTTTCAGCACTTTGGATCGCGCACATTTTTTCTCGAAATAATCCAATACTTCCTGCATATTCTCGTGCCGCATAGGATGCAGCGGCTGCGAGACCAGCAGGTCAAGCTTTCGGTAAATCTCAGCCACATCCGGGTAACTGGAAATTGCGTATTTTTGTTCTTCCATGATGTTTCCTCCTGGCAAGTCGAAAACCTAGCGGTCTTCGTATTTCTTCTGGTCTGCGCGCAGCTTGGCGAACGCGACCTCGCGTACCACCAGCGGGATTCGGCTGACCTTCTTTTCAGTGCACAAGGCAAGCAGGTAAGCCAGGGCACATTTTTCAAGCACAGCCACATTATGCACCGCACGCTCCATGTCGTTGCCGAACAGCAGCGCGCCGTGATTGGCCATAATGTAAGCGTTATTGTGATCACCAACATGCTTGGCTACCGTCTTCATCAGGGATCCGGTGCCGGAAGGGGCATAAGGGATGACATTCACAGATCGTCCCAAAAAGCGTACCTGCTCATCAAAAAGCGCAGGGATCGGTTCGCCGATCAACGCCAGCGTGCTGGGGTAAACCTGGTGGGTGTGGATGATGGCATTCACATCCGGGCGGGTTTTGTAGATGGCAGCATGCATGGCGCTTTCCACTGAGGGTTTACGCTCCCCTGAAAGGGGGTGCAGTTCCATATCAAGGACGCAAATATCTTCGGGGATCATTTTGAGGTAGTCATAATTGGACGGCGTGATGGCAATGGCGTTTTCACCCGGGATGCGGACTGAGACATTTCCGCCAGTGGCACTCAAGAATCCGCGATGGGTGAGATCCTGTGAGATCTGCACCACGAGCTGGCAATACTGAGAAAAATCGCTCATTATTCCTCCGTTGATGGAATTTCAATTTTCAGTATAGAGAATAATCTTGACATTGTCAAGATTAATGGCTATTATGATTACAATGGAAAGAGAAACTTATCACCACGGAGACCTCAAGGAAGCGCTGATCGAAGCCGGGATTAAAATCCTCAAAGAGGAAGGCATCAATGCGCTTACCCTGCGCAGTGCAGCCCGCGCAGCCGGCGTCAGCCACTCTGCCCCCTACGCGCATTTCAGAGACAAGCAGGCACTGCTGGCGTCAATTTCCACCAGGGGATTTCACCGTTTATTTGGCGAATTGATCCAGGCTGGTCACAGGTATGCAGAAGACCCGCGCGCGCTCCTGCTCGAAACGGGATGGGCATATGTTGAATTTGCACGCTCTGAACCTGCTTTTTTCAAGCTAATGTTCTCCGGGATTTTGGAAGATGAACACTCTTACCCGGATTTCATGAAAGCTGTTCAATTAACTTTCAGTAAACTGGTGGAAGTGGTGGAAACCGGTCAGAATGCCAAAATCCTCCCTGCGGGGAACCCGGACGAAACCGCCATCGCCATCTGGAGCCTGGTGCACGGATTCATCTCTCTCTACCAGGAACACCAGCTCCCGGGGCAGGTGCTGCAAAGGCGCCCGTTGAAAGAGGTTTTTTTTGGCGCTCTTTTCCACATGTTAGTTACATCCCCCAGAACGCCCTAGTCCGTTATTTCACAAATTCCTGCCGGTGCTGGGTGAAATCATACGTGGTATAGATCTCAGTCCGGAAGGCTGGCCAGGCGCGTTTTTCAATGGCGATATTTACCTCGCGCAGCTGCTCCGGTGCCAAGCGCAGTGTCACCACATGCCCGATGCCCATCATCACGTACCAACTTGCCACCTCCACACCACGCGGGGGGAACTCCTCCCAGAATTTTGTGTCGCGCAGGTATGCCTGGATCTGGTCCAGGTTTTTGGATTGATCATGTCTAAAAAAGATCGTTAAGAGCATTTTTCCGTCAGTCATATACCCTCACAGGAATAAAGTTGTTTGACAAATATTATCAAGAATCGTATAAATATACCAGCATCAGGAACGTCCGCTTAGCGCGGACTGGCAACCGGCCCGGAGACGGCATCGGTGCCTCGAGAGGAACCTCTCGATGCGCGGGAGAAATCCCGAAACATAGTTTCCATTTTTGTTTTAATGTCTCCAGCCACCGTGCCTGATACGATGGCTTTGAATTTCCTCCTGGTGCAAAAAAAGAGGAAGAATGATAAAAGTCTCTCAAAAAGACCTGGATTCCATAGAAGCTAGATATCCGGGATTTAAACGTAATGTCGCCTTTTTTGAAGCCATGGAAATTCCATCCTGCCCCAATTGTGGCTCTACGAACACCGCAAGTGTTCAAGTGGGAATCATTGGTCGAACCATTCACCTGTGTGCCGCTACAACTAAATTTACACTTGTAGCAAATGGACCTAAACCGGGGGAATATCATTGCCATACTTGTCGCCATTATTTCAATGACGATTAATATTGAAGTGTTTTCTGTTCCGCCTTGAGAATACAACCTGCCCTTCGTTTATAATACAGCCATGCCTTCAACCACCAAGCCAAACCAGACTGCGCTGATCATTCTTAATCCGGTCCCCGGGCTGGTGAATGCTCAGGTAATCACACGCCTCATTGAAGTCCGTTTTCATGCCGCCGGTTGGAACACGCGTTTTCATCTTACGCAGCCCAACGAGGATTTCTCTCTCCTGATCAAAAAGGAAACCGAAAAGGGATTGGATTTGGTCGTGGCGGCTGGTGGCGACGGCACCATTGCCTCGGTGGCAGGCGCGCTGGCACACAACCCGCTCCCCCTTGGGATCATACCCATTGGCACATGGAACGCAATCGGCAGGCATTTTCGAGTATCGCTAAACCCGCTACGGGCAATTACCACCATCACCGGCACACACAAGATCCGGCGCATGGACCTGATGGAAATTGGCGGCACCATCCATGCCATGAACCTGGGAGTCGGGTTCAGCAGTAAGATGATCGCCAACACCATGCGGTCTGATAAACGGTTCTTCGGTAAATTAGCCTATTTTGTCCACATGATCCGCCAGGCGTTTGGTCTTGAAATGAAAAAGTACATTATTGAAGCCGATGGCAAAATCTACCGTGGTCGCGCAGCCGAGATTTTTGTGGCAAATTACGGGGTTGTCGGTTTCAACCTGATCGAAAGCGCTTTAGACATACACCCGGATGACGGCAAAGTGGATGTGCTCATCTTTAAGACCCGTACCATCCTTGATATTCCGGTGGCATTATGGAATGCAATCATCCGGCGAAAAAAACGCATGCCGAAATACCAGCAAATTTCCGCAGTGAGTAAAGTGGCGATCAAAACAAATCCACCTTTACCAGTGCAGGCAGATGGCGAGCTGCTTGGAGACACCCCTATTGTATTAACGGTCCTTCCTAGATCCGTGAAAGTAATCGTCCCTCAGCAATATCCTGGGTAATTAATCTGCTCGATATTCTTTCCACAAAGTATGTAAACAGGTTTCCAGCCGGGTTCCCAGCGCTTCACCGCGACCAGTGGTGACATCGTCATTATTATTCATCACAACGTAAGGCACTTGCACCCCGTTGATATCCAGGAATTTCTTGTCCCGGGTACTAACTTCAGAAAAATCCACCTCGCGGTACAAACGCTCCAGTTTGGCATCGGGCAGCCCATGCTCAAGGATGCTGTCGGGTTTGTCAGGATTGAAACGCTTTCGGTTCTTGCGCAGCGATTCCTCCCAGCTGACATCCAAGTAGAGTACCCCCATCTTCCGGGCAAGCTCAGGGTTGATATGCTTGAATGCGGAAGCATATCCCCCATGTTCACTGCCGCGGGAGAACTCGATCAAGACGGTGTGGGTCTGATGCAAGTCAGGTTTATCCCTCAGCAGTTTTTGATAATCCAGGCAAATTCGCTCGATGAGCAGATCCCACTGGTGTTGAAACAAGAAATAGCCATCTTTATCGGTATGCAGACGCGGATGCCCCATGCGCTCCAGCAGGGCATCTTCTTCGAACCAGGTCCATAGCATCGGAAAATCATCGAGTTCAATGATCTCCCCAATGTGAAAACGTTCAATTCGGGTTGCCAGCGGGGTGTGTTTGAGGTAATCCATCGCCTCGCTCTTGCCGGCAGCGGGTCGAGCTAAAAGGGTAAGTACATTGAAAATCGATGATTTTGTCATGGTTACTCCCTGTGACATATTATTGTGCATTGTATCAGCCTTTTATTTGGAGAATAGTATAATCAGGCGATGACTTCAGAAACTACCCCCAAAAAACCAGTAAACAAATGGATGGTTCTGATCGCCGTGTCAATGGGGGTTTTTCTTGCCACCATCGATGGCAGCATTGTCAATATCGGTCTGAATACGATTGTCAACGATCTTCACGAACCTCTGAACGTGGTGGAGTGGGTGGTGTTGGCGTACATGCTCACCATATCCACACTCATGCTTTCCATCGGAAGATTTTCCGATATGATTGGCAAGAAAAAACTTTATCTGGCCGGAATCATCATTTTCACCACGGGCTCTGCCTTATGTGGACTTGCGCCCTCCGTTTACTGGCTGATTGGATTCCGCGTACTGCAGGCAATTGGCGCAGTGATGACCATGGCAATTGGCACCGCCATTGTCACTGATGCCTTCCCTCCACAGGAACGCGGGAAAGCCCTGGGGGTGATGGGCACCATGGTCTCGCTGGGGATCATCGCCGGACCCACTATTGGTGGAATCATTCTTCAATCACTCACCTGGCACTGGCTTTTCTTTGTTAACCTTCCGGCTGGTGTGATCGGTGTATTCATGGTGGCGCGATTTGTGCCGGAAGACAGCAAGCGCAGCAGGCAGCATTTTGACTTCGCCGGTTCGGCAGCCATGTTCTTTTTTATGACCTCGCTGCTTTTCGCTTTGTCCATCAGCCAGGACACCAGTTTTAACAACCCAACAGTTCTTGTTTTGCTGGGTGTGGCGATAATTTCGATAATTATTTTTGTATTTATCGAACGCAAGAGCCGCTATCCAATGATCAACCTGGGAATGTTCCGTAACCGCCAGTTCTCAGTAAACCTCATCACCGGATTTATGGTGTTCATTTGTACCGCCGGGACGACACTGCTCTTTCCGTTATATTTACAGAACGTACTGAACTTCGGTTCGGGTCAAACCGGCTTGATGCTGGCGGTGACTCCCATCGTTGTCTCCATCATAGCGCCTCTTTCCGGCGTTCTTTCTGACCGGACTGGCTCGCGCCCCATTACGACCCTCGGATTATTCCTGCTGGCGTTGGGGTTCCTCGCAGTCAGCAGCCTTTCAGCAACCACCTCGGTGATTGGTTACCTGGTGCGTTTCATCCCCGTTGGCATCGGAATCGGCATGTTCCAATCTCCCAATAACAGCGCGGTGATGGGGTCCGTGCCGCGAGAGAACCTCGGGGTTGCCTCCGGACTGCTGTCACTCACCCGTACGGTTGGCCAGACCACCGGGATCGCCGTGCTCAGCGCGATCTGGGGAAACCGCGTGGCTTTTTACAATAGTGGATTTGTCGAAGGTGGTGCCACCTTTGCACCTATTTCCTCACAAGTGGCTGGCTTAAAAGACACAGTGGTTATATCGCTCTTCATCATTACCCTGGCATTCATCATCTCCCTCATTGCCCTGGTGGATTTTCTGAAGGTCAAAAAACAAAAAGAGGTCTCCTCTTCAGATCTCTCTTAAATCCATTGGCGCTAATCTTGCAACAAATCACTGGGAGTTGTCGCCATGGACCTGATCTTTCGTTTTGTACGCCATTTCATCCCCCTCAGTCTCATCGCCGGGATCGGCATTTTCTCCATCTCTGCCCTTGGCGGGTCGGACCAATCGCGCATTAAAGGCTTTGGCGTAGACCTCACCGGTTCCATGCCGGTTTCAGCTGAAGCCACCGAGTCGATTTTAAGCAATATCCAGGCGGCTGGAGCTACTTATGTTCGGGTGGAGTTGGACTGGCGCAAGATCGAAATCACAGCGGATACTTACGATTGGAACCAATCCGAACCGCTCGATTTGATTGTCAATTCGGCGTTTTCCAGGAACATCGCTATCGTCGCGGTACTCACAGGCGGACCCGTTTACCTGGCTGGGAATGGCAACCCCATTGACCAGGCGGCGTTCGGTGACCGCTGGGAAAAGTTCGTTACTGCTGCGGTCAATCATTACGGAGAAATGGTCAAGTACTGGGAGATCGGCGAATCCATCAACACTTACACTGGCCAGGCAGCCTTGCTGCTGCCGGGGTCACCGGGCGCCACGCTGCAGCCTGACCCGGTATTTTATGCAAAGTTGCTGCGCTCTGCCAGCAAGATCATCAACAAGGTCGACCCAAACGACGAAGTCTGGATCGGCAGCCTGGTGAATCCATCTGCGGGCAGCTGCGCTACGAACCCGATGAACTACCTGCTTGAGATCCACGGCGCGCGCGGTTGGAATTCAGCCGATGCCATTTCATATCAACCGGATTGGGGAGCAGCCGCACCTGAGAATCCCGCATCTGGTAATTCTTCCTGCAATTCCAGTGTGACCACCGATTCCTCCAGTATGACCAGTGATGTTCATTCCATCCAGGAACTCGCCAGGCAGCTGGGGGGTATGCCGGTTTACATTACTTCACTCGGATGGAACGTTGGCGACCTCAGCACGTTGGCTGCCAACCGCAATATCTCATTAGGTCAGGTCGAAGCCGATATGCTCACACGCGCTAGTGTGGCGTTAATGGGCTTGGATACGGTACCCCTCATTTTCTGGAAAACAGACATGACCCCGCAAACCGCGACCGCTGTCACACTGCACAACCTGGCAAGCCAGCTGGATAATGCCAAAGCCATCGGCCAGGTGCAGGGGTCGACTGGAAATGTATACGAGTATCGCTTTAAAAAGGGAGTTGACCTCAAAGTATTTGCCTGGCGCAGCACGGATGGAGACTCCGGTTCCAGTGTCAGCATTGGCAATCTTCCAGCATCTTCCTATATTGCCTATGCCCCCGATACCCAGGTGTTGAACAACACCATGGGCACAGCCATCAAGGTGGCGGCAGACGGAACTACCATCATTGGGTTGAATGAACGCCCGATCTTTCTACTTGGAAAAGTGGGGAATATTGGCGAACAAGCTCAAAGCGCGATATCCGACCAACTGGATATCTGGCGCATCCAATTCGGCGAGCTGCTCAAACAATGGTTGAACGAAGCCAAAGCTTCCTTCATCAGGATGTTCGAGGAATTTATCAATAAGGCTAAGGATAACGCCATCGATTGGGGAGAGCAGCAGATCAATGACCTGCTTCATTGACAGGGAAGTATAATCGCGTTATGCATAGAGATGAAAGGATAAACATGACTTCACGAATCCCCCTGAGTATCTTGTGCGTACTCCTTGTTTTAACCATTTCCTCCTGTACTTTACCGGCAATTACCCCTACCGTTGAAGATACACAGACTCCGACGTCCGGGTTCTCGATCCCCTCTGAATCTCCCCAGCCAAGCGAAGTGACCACCAAGACAGCCGCGGTCATCAACGAAAATAATCTCAATACCCTGGATGTTACTGCCAAGGTGGCGGTTGCCAACCCGCAATTACTGGAATGGTCTAAAGACAGCCAGACACTGTCGGTGGTAAATCAGACATCCGATGCCAACAATAACCAGCTTTTTGGTGTGACTGCCCTCCTCATCCCCTCGCTGACCCCGAAATATGTTTTCAGCAGCCAGGGTAACCGCATTGCTGATGTGGCTGCTGATGGCAGAACAGTGGCATTGATCTCACAGGATATGACGTCTTACTTGCTGGTGGATATGGGAGCTGGCAACAATACGATACTTTCCAATGCACCGGGCTTCCTGGTGGGAAATGTCACCTTTTCGCCTGACCTGCATTACATGGCGGTAACCCAGGCGGAACAGTGGGAAGTCATCCTCTATGACTTCGCGAGCGGTGCTGAAGTCCGCCGGCTTTCAGGTTTTGAAACCGCCGCTCCGGTGTTTGATGCCGAATTTTCCGCCAGTCCGCAATGGATCCTCTGGCACGCACGCGCCAAAGCTCAATTGCAGGAAGTGGAAAGCGGTAAATTAAGCCCGGAATTCAGCCACGAGGATTTCCTCTCCGCGTACACCACCAGTCCTGATGGCACCATCCTGGCAACCGCTGCGGGGAAGACCGTGAACGGCACCTTTTCTCCGGCGGTTACATTGTGGGACGCAGTGGATGGCGTGGAAATGCACACACTGGTTCTCTCGGATTCCGCCAATGACCTGTCCTTCTCACCGGATGGAAAACTACTCGCGGTAGCAGCCGGCAAGGACCTTCAATTATGGCGCGTATCCGATGGTTCGCTGTTGGGAACTTACTCCGAACATCTCGATACCATTTCCAAAGTGAAATTCTCTCCAGATGGTAAAACCATTGCCACCGCCGGGTTTGATAACCAGCTTTATCTTTGGCAGGTTTTGCAATAAATATCGGTGGCTTTGCGATTCCTATCCGCGGAGCAAGCTCACGCGGTATTACGGAATCGCAAGAGCATCAGCCACCTCTTAAGGCTTCGAACCGACGCTCCAAGGAGCGCGGTATTC
>Ga0172371_10005772_pt1 | contig 18253 bp, 11 predicted proteins | sample Lak12m_FD_114543 | JGI IMG/M metagenome (GOLD analysis project Ga0172371, IMG submission 114543) | Freshwater microbial communities from Kabuno Bay, South-Kivu, Congo - kab_022012_12m | ecosystem: Environmental > Aquatic > Freshwater > Lake | place: Democratic Republic of the Congo: South-Kivu...
CATAAAGTTGCTGAGCAACCATCATTGTTTTCTTTACAGAAAATCCAAGTTTTCTAGAAGCTTCTTGTTGCAAAGTTGAAGTAATAAAAGGAGGAGCAGGAGATCTCTTTACCTGTTTTTCTTCTATAGATACTACCTTATATTTAGCACCATCAATTTCTTTCAAAACTTTCTTGGCCTGTGATTCATTAGTAACTTCTAGTTTTTCATTTTTAAATTTCTGTAACTCACCTTCAAAAACTTTTAATTCTTTTTTTAAATTTTTATCATCTTTTTCAAAAGTTCCAATAATGTTCCAGAACTCTTCAGGTTTAAATGCCTGAATTTCTCTTTCTCTTTCTACAATTAATCGAACAGCAACACTCTGTACACGTCCTGCGCTAAGTCCATATCTCACCTTCTTCCATAATAAAGGAGAAAGTTCATAACCAACTAATCTATCAAGTACACGTCTAGCCTGTTGAGCATCAACTATATCCTGATTTAAATCTCTAGGAGATTTTATAGAATCCCTAATAGCGCGTTCAGTAATTTCATGAAATACAATTCTGTGAACAGGAATTTTTTGTTTTTCGGCTTCTAAAGTATTAACTAAATGCCATCCTATCGCCTCTCCTTCGCGATCCTCATCAGTCGCTATCCAAAGATCATCAGCCTTTTTTACTTCAGCCTTTAATTCCTTTACGAGCTTCTTCTTGTCCGCAGGAATAATATAGGTAGGCTTGAAATCACTATCTATTTCGATTCCCATTCTAGACTTTGGCAAATCGGCAATATGACCCATCGACGCCAAAACCTTGTATTCCTTACCAAGGATTCTGGTAATTGTTTTTGCTTTAGTAGGAGACTCAACTATCACTAAATTTTTACTCATAGTATTTTTTTAAGTTCGAACAAACATAATTTTTATAGCAATTTAACCGCTTAGTCAAAAAAAAACTCCTTAAGTCCCCAAAAAAGGCTTGTAGATAAAGAAACATCTCTTAAACTCTTGCAAGAAAAAATGAATGGCCTATTTAAGCCAAAATTTGCCACTTTTTTTAACAAAACACTCTTTTTTCCCCTGTACATACACGTTTCTCTTCGCAAATCTCTTGATTTACGGCTTGAGAATCATATAATACACACAGGGTTTTTCAAAATTCGTTTATATACAGGCGTTTACAGCTAATTCAGTTTTTCCGAAAAACATTTGAAAATTGAAAACTAAGGTCTTCTGAGACCTGATATAATGCGAGGAGTAAGTAATTCACACTATCAAAGTTAGACTTTCTAGAAATTGCTATAGTGCGAGGAGTAAATAATTTTTGGCAGGAACTGTACAAGAATGTACAGCGACAACAAAAATTATAAAATGACGAAGCAATATACAATTTCTAGAAGGTCTACAAAAAAATAATCTTTAACCAAAGTATTATGACTAAACAAGACTTAGTCGCAACAGCAGCGCAAGCAGCTGGAGTTACAAAGAAAGCTGCTGGAGAAGTAGTAGAATCAGTTCTAGCTACTATCACAAAAAGCCTAAAGAAAGGCGAGAATGTAACAATCACTGGTTTCGGAACATTCCGTGTTTCTAAGAGAGCTGCACGTACTGGAGTTAATCCAAGAAATCCAAAAGAGAAGATCAAGATCCCTGCAATGAAAGTTCCTGCTTTCAAAGCTGGTAAATCTCTTAAAGATGCTGTTAGATAAATTTTGATTTAACATCAATCTTAAAAAGCTCTCGCCTCAAGCGGGAGCTTTTTTTATACCAAAATTTCACAGCAAAGATTGCAATTTATCTTCACAGTAGTTACCATTTTGCAGAAACTGTTGTAAAATAAAGTCCTTTTACGATAACAATCATGACAACTTTAAAATTAATAATTTTTGTAGTCCAAAATATAGCACTTATAATGAGCTCCTTATTTATAGCCTCAAGACTATATAGATATAAGGTAGAAGGAACTGCAAAACTTATATTGTCCGTATTCACAATTTTTGTTTCTCAAATAATTCTCATAGAAATAATTCTGGGAATTATTGGTAAAATTTCTTACGAGAACATTCTTGCGCTAACTGCGCTTTCCGTGATTGTTACAGGGATTTTTTGGGGCAAAGAAACGTTTAAGAACCTCTCAACCGGAGTAAATAAATCATCACCATCTCTACTTATCCTTTATATAATGTTCTTGCCATTATTAATTCTCTTTTTAATAAGAGGATTCTCGGCAATGTTACAAATTCCATTGGAATATGACGTAGTGGCATACCACTTACCATTTGTAGTTGAATGGATAAATACAAAAAGTTTAATGAATATATATTATACGGCATTTGCAAGCCCAATAGGATACTATCCGGGAAACTATGAACTCTTAGATTTATGGATGATGATTCCATTCAAAAATGATTTTTTGGTAAACATTTTGAATTTTTCATTAATGATATTTTTAGGAATAACGCTTTATAAAATTCTTAGAAATATAAATCTGCAAAAATCCACATCGTTAATTTTAAGCGGACTATTATTCTATATGCCTGTATTCATGCGACAGGCCGGAACCGGCTTAACAGACACATTCTTCTGTCTCAGTTTTGCCTTATCAATCTACTTTTTACAAGAAATCCACAAGAACAAAAATAATCCATTCAAAAAACATTCAAACATAAGCGCATATATTTTCTTCGGCTTAAACATAGGACTATTAGCTGGCACTAAATATCCAGGAATTTTAATCGGAATAATTCCAATTTTACTTTTATTAATAGTTTTATTTTCTAAATCATCAGAGAAGAAACTTTTAGAAAAATTTAAACTCGCCGGAATGTCTGCAGCAAGCGCACTTTTAACAGGCTCATTTTTCTTTATAAGAAACTGGATAGATTCTGGAAATCCAATATTCCCAGTAGAAGTAAAAGCTTTTGGATGGAAAATTTTTGATGGATATTTAGGAACAAATGAAAAACTTTTAAACACTTCATTAATAGAAAACATTAAAGACGTTGAAGGAATAAAAACCTTCATTGTGCAATACTACAACCTAATAGGCCTGCCAGGAATTCTAGCAATTATTTCAATAATAGGAGTTTGGGGAATTTTTATTTATAAGCTTTTTACAAAAAATTCAAAAGAAGATTTAAAACTAAGCATAATACTTTTAATATCTTCGTTGTTATATTTATTTTTATATATAAACCTGCCTTTTTCATACAGCCATATCCCTCAAAACACTAGATACTCTATGCCATTTTTGATAATGGGAATAATAAACATTGGATTCGTTTATTCCAGAATAAAAGCCATAAATCCAATATTAGACCTAGCAATATTAAGTTCGATTTTTTATACATTATTTTTAACAATTTTAAACCCATCGGCATCGATAGAATTAACCGATAGAATAATTTTAGACGCCAACTTAATTAAAGATTACCCATTATATTTTATGCTGTCTTCCGCATCATTTCTCTTTTTATTTGCGGCAATTTATTTAATTTTCACTTTGGATTCTGGACGAAAAAAAACACTCATAATTGTACCTCTGATGTTAGCAATGATTATATTACGTCTTCCAGTTGCAACTTTTGCAATCACTGAACGGGAAAAATTAATAGAGCATACTAGAGATACTCTTCAAAAAGACGATAAAATTAAATCAAAAATTAACGCAGCAATTTATTTAGACAAAAATGCGACAAACTCAAAAATCGCTTATTCTGGCTTTAATTACCACTATCTATTATTTGGCAGAAATTTACAAAGACAAGTAAGCTATATAAACATCAACGAATGTGACCAGTGCAGATACGTGGATTACAAAAATTCAGAAAAATCTATAAGAAGGGATCCGTCTTATGAAAACTGGATGAAAAATTTAAAAAAAGAAAACAAAGAATATATCGTATTAGACACAGAACAGTCAAAAGAAGAAGATGGCTGGGCCATAAATAATAAAAAGAATTTCGCGCCAGTATTTGAAGAAAGCTCCATAAAAATATACAAAATTTCTTATTAAAGATGAAAAAACTCATTCAAAATTTCTGGCCATTCATCAAATATTGCATGGTTGGAGCCATAGGAACTTTTGTTGATCTTGGAGCTCTATATATCCTAGTAGAAGCCTTGGCGGTGCCAGTATTAACTGCGACAACAATCTCATTCGTTCTGGCAGTAATGAACAACTTCGTTCTAAATAAAATTTGGACATTTCAGAACAAATCAAAAAATTACAGAAAATTATTTATAAAATTCTTAATAGTTTCGGTTATCGGATTAGGGCTTACTCTAGGCTGCATGTATATCTTCGTACACGTCTTATTTATTTGGTATATGTTCGCCAAGGCCATCACTTCAGTAATTGTATTGGTATGGAATTTTTTTGGAAATAAAATTTGGACATTCAAAATAAAAGAAAAATCATTAGACATTATTGAAAATTTTCCATTTGAATATTCAATAATAATACCAGCTTATAACGAAGGAAACCGCATAAAAAACACATTATTAATTATAGATAACTACATCAAAGAAAAACATTTAAGCACAGAAATAATAGTAGTAGACGATGGCAGCAAGGATCAGACAGTGAAGATTGTTGAAAAGTTAATGGAAAAAATTCCAAACCTAAAAATTGAAACATACACAAGAAATCGAGGAAAAGGATTTGCTGTAAAAACAGGAGTATTTTCAAGTAAAGGTAAATATATTTTATTTACAGACGCCGACAATTCAACACCAATAGAGGAACTGGAAAAGCTAAGAAAAGCTATGGATAAAACCAAAGCAAACTTATCAATCGGCTCACGATATATAGAAGGAAGTAAGATCCAAATAAAACAACCTGGATATAGAATTTTAATTGGACGTATAGGAAATTTCTTAATCAGACTTTTTTTAATAGATAACATTCAGGACACTCAATGTGGATTCAAGCTTTTTGAACACAGAGCGGCAAAAGAAATATTTTCTTTTCAAAAAGTAAAAAGATTTGGATTCGACATGGAAGCGTTAGTAGTAGCTGAAAGTCTTGGATATAAAATAGCTGAAGTGCCGGTAAGCTGGTTCAATTCAGTAGAAAGCCGACTAAGGCCGATAAAAGACTCCATGATCACATTAAAAGACTTAATTTACATCAAAATCAATCTTTGGAGCGGAAGATATTTCTCGGAGAAGTAAGGTTTTCCCTATTGAAAAAAAAGCCTAAAACCTTTAAATTACCCCCCGAGCATTTAACAATTTTAAGTGGAAGCTGAATTAAAAAAACTACAAAAAGTAACAGTTGAAGAAATTGAAAAAATTTCTTCTATTGAAGAACTCAAAAATTTAGAAGTAAAAATACTTGGAAGAAAAGGAGAACTTACAAACATTCTTCGCGGCTTAAAAGACCTATCTGACGCAGAAAAACCAACCATAGGCAAACTAGCAAATGAAGTAAAGACACGCCTAGAAGAAGAGTTTATTGCAAGACAAAATCGCCTAGAAAAAACTGCTATAGAAAAATCATTATCATTAGAATTTTTTGACACAACTATTCCTGCAAAAATTAAAGAAATTGGACACATTCATCCAATTTCTCAAGTACAAGAAGAGGTTGAAAGAATATTTAGCCAAATGGGTTTTTCAATTATGGATGGCCCCGAAGCAGAATCTGAATATTACAATTTTGAAGGATTAAATATACCAAAAGATCATCCAGCTCGTGACATGCAAGACACATTTTTCTTGCAAGAAAAAGACGACGAAAAACATGGAAGAATGGTTCTTCGCACACACACTTCTCCGGTACAAGTAAGAACGATGGAGAAATATGGAGCACCACTTCGCGTAATAGTCCCTGGACGAACCTTCCGCTACGAAGCTACTGATGCCAGCCACGACACTACATTCTACCAAGTTGAAGGACTCCTAATAGACAAAGACATTTCTCTCGCACACCTGAAAGGAATAATGAAAGAATTTCTAAGTCGACTATTTGGAAAAGAAGTAACGGTTAGATTCAGACCCGGATATTTTCCATTCGTAGAACCTGGACTAGAACTGGATTTTTCATGCCTACTATGTGAAGGAAAAGGATGTAGAGTATGCAAACATTCCGGATGGATGGAGTTCATGGGAGCAGGAATGGTTCATGAAAATGTTTTGAAAGCAGGAGGAATTGATTCAAAAAAATATCAAGGCTGGGCATTCGGATTTGGGCTAACACGTCTAGTTATGATGAGATATGGAATTGACGACATTCGCCTACTTTTGGGTGGCGACTTAAGATTTATTAAACAATTTTAGATGGACGTTTCTTTAAACTGGTTAAAGGATTTCGTTGATATAAAAAAGACTGTTGATCCGAAAGTTTTGGGAACAACTTTAACTTTAAAAACTGCCGAAGTAGATAAAGTAATAAATGAATCTGAATCATTTGAGAATATGGTTGTTGGACAAGTAACAACCCTTATTCCTCATCCTAATGCAGATAAATTAAGAATAGCTAAAACATCTATCGGTAAAGAAACATTGCAAATAGTTTGCGGCGGAGAAAATTTAAAAGAAGGAATGTACGTAGCGGTAGCGAAAATTGGAGCAAAGGTAAAATGGCATGGAGAAGGAGACCTAATCACAATGGAAAGAGCAAAAATTAGAGGAGAAGAAAGTTTTGGAATGATTTGCGCAGGAGATGAAATTGGAATAGACGATCCAGGAGCAGGACCAAAAGACATATTGGATTTATCTGCACCGAAGCCAGAAATCGGAATGCCGTTATCTGATCTATTTGAAAAAAATGATGTAATTTTTGAATTCGACAACAAAGCATTAACTCATCGCCCAGACCTTTGGGGACACTATGGAATAGCTAGAGAAATAGCAGTCTTAACTGATTCAAAATTCACAGCACTAAATCCATTAGTAAAGATTCCTTCAAAGGGAGAAACGGTTAAAGTAGAAGTAAAAAATCCAGAACTTTGTCCTCGTTACTGTGGACTAATTATAAATAATATAAAAGTAGAAGAGTCCCCTTCTTGGCTAAAGAAACGCCTAAAAGCAACTGGCCACGGAGTCCACAATAACATAGTAGATGTCACTAATTACGTGATGACCGAACTCGGACAACCACTGCACTCATTCGACAAAAATTATATAAAAGAAGGAATAGTTGTACGCACAGCAAAACCTAATGAAAAAATCACAACTCTAGATGAAAAATCACGCGAGCTATCAAAAGAAATGTTGGTAATAGCTGACCATGAAAAACCAGTTGCCGTAGCCGGAATTATCGGAGGAGAAAACAGCGGAATAAATGAAAAAACAACATCTATAATAATAGAGTCTGCAAATTTCCATCCAGGAAATGTTAGAAAAACTTCAGTAAAACTAGGAGTGAGAACCGATTCAGTTCAGAGATTCGAAAAATCTCTAGATCCTCATTTAGCGGAACTCGCAATAAAAAGAGCAGCAGAATTAATCATGAAAATTTGCCCATCTGCAGAAATAGCAGGTCCAATTACTGACATCAAAAATTTCAATGATAAACCAGTCAAAATTTTATTAGACATAAAAAAGGCTCAATCGAAAATAGGAGTAGAAATTCCAAAAAAAGACATTAAATCAGTATTAGAAAAACTAGAATTCGAGATAACGGAAAAACCAAAAGATATACTAGAAGTAACAGTTCCTTCATTCAGATCTTCCAAGGACGTAACAATAGAAGATGACCTAATTGAGGAAGTGGCAAGAATATATGGATATGACAACATTCCCGCAATTCTTCCACAGCTTCCAACAAAGCTACCAATAGAAAACACTGAGCGCTTCAGAAAACACAGAGCACGTGAATTATTTTCTTTCGGACTAGGTTTCGACGAAGTTTACAATTACTCATTCTATGGGAAAACCGATCTAAAAAAATGCCAAATCCCGGACACAAACCATTTAAAATTATTGAATTATCTTTCAGAAGACCAGACACACTTGAGAATCTCTTTAATTCCAAATCTTTTAAAAAACATTCAGTTAAATATAAAATATTTTGACCAAGTAAAAATTTACGAGATCGGTAGAACATACAAAGAAATAGGCCAATTTATGCCACTGGAAGAGAAAAAACTCGGTGGCGCAATTTTGACAAAGAAAAAAACGGATGAAGTTTTCTACGAATCGAAAGGTGCAGTAGAATCATTTTTAAATAAATTTAATATTGAATACAAAATAGTAAAAGGAATAGAAAATGCACCATATGCACATCCAGTAAAATCAATTACATATCTGGCAGAAAATGGAAAAACATTAGCTCAGTGCTTCATGGTACATCCAGAAGTAATAAAAAATCATGACCTAGACAAGTATTCAGTCGCCATGTTCGAAATAAATTTTTCAGAAAGCTTAAAACTAGAAAGAAAAAATAGATCATACAAAAAACTACCACGTTTCCCTAATATAGATTTTGATATCTCGGTGGTAATGTCGAAAAACACAGAAATTGAAAAAATCAAAAAATCCATTCTAGAAGCAGATAGGTCACTTATAACAAACGTGGAATTATTCGACATTTACGAAGGTCCAAACGTCGATAAAGATAAAAAGGCCATAGCATTTAGAATAACTCTTCAGGCTGAAGACAGAACTTTGACCGACACAGAAATGAGCACAGTTCAGAAAAAAATCTTCTCAAGTCTAGAATTATTGGGAGGAACCATTCGTGGAAAAAACTAAAGACTTATAGACCACCCCATCCTTTACCAAGATTTGCCACAACACCTAGTCTCTTTTGAGGCATTTCCTCTTCCTCATCTACCGCGCCTAAAGAAGTTTGCTGCTGACCATCATTTAACTCAGCCGTCCTTAGCAAATAATCCAAAAATCGCACTTCCGCTGCAAGATGATTTTTCTTCCAGAATTCTTCAGGCATTTTACCAAATACTCTTTGAATTTTATCTATTGGATATGGTCGAGCACTTACAGATCGAATATCACAAACTCTTTCTTGTGCAGTCCAAGGATCCAAATGTAGAGAATGGTGTGCCGCATAACTAGCAACATCACTTATAGGAAGAAGCCATTTTATAACTTCTCTTTTAACATTTCTATATTTCAAAGATATTTGACCATCTTTACCCAATCCAAACCCAGAAGTTCTCAAGTCGCCCAATGGACAATTTTTAACGTTACTGTTTAAAGTTTCCAAAAGTCTCTCTCTTTGAGCAGGATCAGTTATTGTCGACAGTGGCCAAACTTGGAAAATATCTTCAACTTTTTCTAATTGCTGTTCCCATTCTTCCGGAGATCTCTCATATGGCAATTCGTAATCAATTCCTCTGTATCCGGTTGTTTTTTTGCCTGAAGGCTCTGCAGGCTTCTTTAATACAATTGATATTCTAGAATATGAATCATTATATCCAGCAAAAGTTCCAGGAACCACACTTATAGCTTTTATTTGAGCGCCAGTCATATTCAAAAAAGCAATCATATTAAAATAATCTTCTAGTGGAAGCATTGAGGCAGCCCACTTAGTTTTATCGTAATGATTAACCGATTTTGTAGTAACAGAGTCGATTGCTTCACAATGCACAGGTTCAGTAATATATATAGATCCTCCAGGAGCAACCTTGTCCCAAAGATCTCTAACGTATCTATAAGGATCAGCAACTTCATGAAGAACGTCTGCGGCAACAACTAAATCAGAAACGTCCAAGGCTTCCATTATCCTTGGTCTAACTTCAGCATCTTCTTGATATAAATCGTCAGGACCACTGCTTTTTCGCATTTTATCAAAAATTCCAACTATAGTTTCTTTAACTTTTCCATCTTCACCTTCTCTAACTTCTGTTTCTGCAAAAGTAGCCTCAGGATCAACATCGACGGCAGTAATTTTGGATACAATTCCGGTAGACATCATTAATTCTTCATTGATCATGTCCGAAGATCCAAGAGACGCAACGGAAATTGATCTTCCTCTTTTTTTTGCCATAGCATCAACAAGATACTTAAGAGGTCTTCTATTTCTATCAGGGTCTTTCGAGGATTCTGGATCCCAGTGAAAATGCTTAAAATACTGCATTCTTCTATAACAATTCAAAGCGTTGAAAACATCCTTATATTTCTCCAGAAGTCCAAATCTATCAGCCAGAATTGTCAAATCCATAGTAAGAAAATCCTCTTGTACGCAAAGTGCCGAGTTTATGGATGCGAAAGATTCTGCACTTTTAGAAAGTCTGTTTGGAAGAATTAAGGACAAATTACATTTTATATATACATCTACCGCATCAACGCTAGATCCAGGAGGAAACATAAGCAAAGACGGAGAATGCACGCTGAATTCGCTCACTGAACAAGCTGGCCCATCAGTATGTTCTCTTCTTGGCGTCTTTATTTTATGAGCAAATGGATGGTCTTCTACACGAGGAACATTTGAACGAATATCTTCAGGACTTCCCTTAAGTTTATTTCCAAGCTGTTCACTAAGCAAAGCGGCAACCTGCGCAAATAAATAAGCAACCCTGTAATATGGAATGTTTCTATCTTCATCTGGAATATCTTGTGAAAAAGATTTTCTAGCAATTAACAAAAAAAGCGTTCTAAATCGTATAATTTCCGCCATATATTCATCATTTGTTTGAGGATTTATGCCAAGTCCAGGAAGATCTAATGCAGTCAAAACTCTAGGACATTTTAATGCAGTGTCTGGACTGAAAGGATCCTGACCAAAAGATAAAATATCAGCAAAAAAATAATTACTATTTGGGTCACTACATATTCTAGCCCACTTTTCTTTAACTTCTTTCCAAAGTTCAGCCTTGGCAACCTCAGCTTCTTCATGTTCATGAGAAGGCCTACTAGAAAATAAAGCCTCTCTTGGAATCAAATGTTTCTTAAGATTAAAGTTGTCAAAAACCCCATCTGGAATAGCCTCAGCGCCGAGCCTAGACCTTACTCCCTCAATAATATCAAATTCAGGACCAAAATCATCAGCTTCTTCAGCGCCAGAAGAAGTTCGTAAAAATTCAAGAGGAAGAAGACCATCCTTTCCAGGATAAGTAAAATTTCGATACATCCTCATCATTTCAATTTGTGCCCAATCATGAGGAAGAGCATCTTCCTTAAAAAATCTTTGTAAAACCGCTATGTGATCTCTCAAAGTTTTTCCGTCCAGCTTAACATCCAAAAATTCCTTCAAAAACAACAAATCGTCTCTATTTTTTTCAAGAGACCCACTAGAGGCTATAGCCTCGCCCAATAATCTTGCGCCAGGAAGCACTGGATCAGAACCTTCCAAATGATCATGAAACAATGCATCAGGCCCACTTACTCCAGGCAATCCCAAAAAATCACGCGCAAAATCATCCTGTAAAGGAGGACCATCTTCTCCATTGGCAGCCGTGGCGGGCGGATGACCATCCACTACTTCAGGGTCTTTATCGCTATCATCTGGTTTTTTGGGTTCGTCAGGCATGGTTATTCAACAATAAACAAAGGAGAGAAAATATGTCACTTTTATGGCTTCCTGTCAAGGTCATTGTTCTCTTTTAAGGGCTGCGATTAAGTTTACTATCCAGTGAAACTTTTGAAGCATTTATTGACAGGCTATGTAAATAGTTTCAAAATGGCGATGGGCTTAAAAAATTTTATATGACAAAGTCTTGGAGTCGCGAGGAAAAAGACAAATATTTAAAAGAGTTTGTCCTATCCATCAACATCGCAGAAACGATGAATGAATGTCTTTGGGCTGGAGACAAAAACCATAAGACTATCTATGTTAATCCGATGTTTGAAAAGCTTTCAGAATATTCCCTAGAAGAATGTCTGGGAAAGGACTGTGTATTCTTTTTTGACGAGGAGGGTAAACGCATCATCGAAGAACATCATAAATTACGCGTAAAAGGAATTTCTTCCCAATACGAAGCTGTTATGATTTCCAAAACAGGTAAACGAATTCCTTTGCTCATAAGTGGTGCTCCCGCAAAAGCCGGAGGAACCATGGGAATTTTTACAAATCTAAGCCAATTAAAAAAACTGGAAGAAGAATGGAAATTTTCCCAACAAATAATTAAAAATTCTACAGAAGCCATCGTGATTTTAAATAAATCAGAAAAAATCATACTATGGAATGCTGGTGCATCAAGAATTTTTGGATACTCAGAAGAAGAAGTGATAAACAAATCCATAGATGTAGTCATACCGGAAGATAAAATTGAAGAAAGTAAGTCGACAATGGATGAAGTTCAAAGCAAAACTCACGTTCAAAACCTAGAAACACAGAGAAGGACAAAAAGCGGAGAACTCGTAGATGTTTCAATAATGATTACTAAAGTTACCGACGAAAGTAATAAATTTTTAGGATATTTGCTTATTTATAGAGACATCACTCAACAAAAAAAGATAAACACGGAACTTCAAAAACGTTTCGAGGCAATTCAAGATGCATACAAAGAACTTGGTCTCCAAAAGCGCCAAATAGACTATATTTATGAGATAACGAATACGGCCGCAAGTAGCGCTTCTCTCTCAAGCCTTTCCAATTTAATTATCAGTGCAATTTCTCTCTTAACCAAAAGTGACGGAGCAATCCTAAGACTATACGACAAAGAAAAAGACATATTAAAACTCAAGGCGTGTATCGGTGTAAGCCAGAAATGGTTAAGCAAAAATCAAATTCCTTTAAAGAACAGTATCGCCGAGGAAACAATAAAAAACGCTCGTCCGTTAATCATAGACAATGTTCAGTCGTATACAAAACATAAGGGAGTAAAACTTTTAAAATCTCACAAATTTACGACTCTGATTTTAATCCCGCTACTTCTTCCAAACAAAATAATAGGAACCATAAGCCTTTATACTACGGATCCAGCAAAATTTAGATTCATTGAAACAGATTTCTTAGAAAATTTAAGTAAAATTTGTTCATTGGCAATAAATCAAAAACTTTGCGAAGCAAAAAGTGCAAAAGACGAAGACAAATAAACGTCCCCTTAGCTTTACTTAAAGGCAGTTTTTAACTAGAATATTCCACGTCCATAAAAATTTTATATGCCTATATTAGATTTTAGAAAATTAGACTTTAAAAGCCTTAAGGATCGCCTAGCATCAAAAGAAAAATTAACACTAAGAAAGTTTGTGCTTTGGGCTATAATTGGGCTTACAGCTCTAGTGGTAGGAGGAGGAATAATTTTAATAGGATTATTTGGAATACTTTCAATAGGTCTTCCTGACGTAACAGATATAGATAAAATAAACCCAGCCCAGTCCACAGAAATTTTCGACAAAAACGGTGGAATTTTATATACAGTTCATGGAGACGAAAACAGACAAAAAGTAACATATGAAAACATCTCTAAGAACTTAATAGATGCAACAGTTTCAATAGAAGACGATGGGTTCTGGACTCACAAAGGTTTTGACGTTTTGGCGATAGCAAAAGCGGCAGTGTCAGACGTTTTAAAGATTGGAACTCCACGCGGAGGATCTACAATCACACAACAATACATAAAAACCGCCTTCCTAAGCCCAGAAAAGTCATATGTAAGAAAAATTCGCGAACTAATTCTCGCAAGCAGACTGGAGAAATCATTTAATAAAAAAGAGATTTTAGCCCTATATCTAAATAGAATCCCCTACGGCAACAACACCTATGGATGCGAAAAGGCCTCTCAGACATACTTCAATAAACCATGTAAAGATTTGGACTTGGCAGAAAGTTCTATTTTGGCATCAATTCCACAGGCACCAACACATTACAACCCATACGGAAATAATAAATTTTCACATTTACTAAAAACGTTCACGAAAGAAGAACTCTTTTATAGAAAAATTAAAGGTGAATCCGATTTAAATACAGAAGACTATGCCAGAGGGTTAATTGGACAACACATCGATCTAGGAAATGGACAAAAATTTTATCTTCAGGGAAGAAGTGATCTAGTTTTAAAAAGAATGTTTGAATTAAAAAAGATAACAACAGAGCAAAGACAGGCAGCACTTAACGAACTTCAAAAAATAGAATTTAAACCATACAGAGAAAGTATAAAAGCAGCTCATTTCGTTTTTTATGTTAAACAGTACTTAGAAGATAGATACGGTAAAGATGCAGTAGAAAACGGAGGACTGAAAGTATACACAACTATCGATCCAGACCTTCAGGCATTTGCAGAAAAAACGGTAAAAGAAGTTTCTGAAGCTAATCAAAAAAGCATAAACGCAAACAACGCAGCCGCATTAACAGTGAACGTAAAAACCGGAGAAATTTTAGCGATGGTCGGATCTCGAGATTATTTCGACGAAACAATAGACGGAAATGTTAACGTAATTCTTCGTCCAAGACAGCCTGGATCTTCATTCAAGCCGATTGTATACGCGAGAGCATTCATGGAAGGATACGGTCCTGCAAGCGTAACCTATGATGTTCCTACAAAAGTAGGAAATGACACTCCTCAAAACTTTGACGGAAAATGGAGAGGACAAATGTCTCTACGTTTAGCCCTTGGCCAATCAAGAAACATCCCGGCGGTACAGGCATATTTCTTGGCAAAACAACAGCAAGGCATAATCGAACTCGCTCAATTAATGGGAATTACTACCCTAGATCCAAACCACGACTATGGTTATCCGTTAGCGATAGGGGCTGGAGAAATTCCACCTATAGAAATGGTTACGGCATATGCAACTTTTGCAAATGGAGGTAAAAAACCGGACCTAACGGGAATCTTGAGAATAGAAAATGCGAACGGAGATATTTTAGAAGAATATAAACCAAAAGAATTTAAAGAAGTGTTAGATCCGCAAGTAGCATATTTAATAAACAGTATTCTTTCAGATCAGTCGACTGGACTTGGAGGAAATATTTTCTTGGGGAATAAAGTAAACGCAGCAAAAAGTGGAACAAGTACAAAGCAAAATAAAAAAGAAGCAAAAGCCGCAGGCACAGGAGTCCGTCCAAGTGACCTTTGGGTATTGGGATATACGCCTACAATCGCAACTGGAGTATGGGTAGGCAATACGAAAGGAGAAGGGTTGGCATACAATGCAGAAGCATATGTACACGCAGCTCCTATATTTAAAAAAATACTAGCAAAGGCAACGGAAAATTTACCAAACGAATCCTTTCCGGTCCCTAAAGGAATACAAAATCTTGAAGTTAGTAAGTCTTCAGGGCTTCTTCCTGGTCCAAATACACCAGCTTCGATGATAGTAAAAGATGTATTCACAAGCTTCGGAGCTCCAACTCAAATAGACGACTCTCTTTTCACAGTAAAAATCGACTCCGTTTCCGGAAAATTAGCGACAGAGTTCACCCCGAAAGAAGCGGTTGTAGAGGCTACATATGTAAACTTTAAGCCTATTGCAGACATGTTTAATTGGGCACAAGAAATAAAAAATTACTACGAGGCAAACCCTGATAAATCTCCGCAAACACAAGCCGGAGATATTAGAATAGGAGTTGCTCCTACCGAATACGACGACGTACACACAGCTCAAACGGCAGAAGAATCCCCTACTATATCTATTTTAAGCCCTACAACTGGCGACGTTCTTCCATATGGAGACTTTAACGTAATGGTAAAAATTGAATCGAAGAGAGAAATAAAACAAGTAGATTACTACATAGACGACAAGAAGCTATATTTCGCAAATACCGCACCATATCGAGGATTTTTGAACGTATTTCAGGTGTACGAGCCTGGATCAAAACACCTAGTCGTAGCAAAAGTCGTCGACGTTCTCGGATATAGCGGTGAATCAGCAATAGAAATAAAAGTTGGCGAAAAATAATTTAAGCTACAAAACTTAGCTCGGTAACAGCAAACAAAATATATAAAGCTATTAACAAAACCGCTTCTTTTCGAGTTAATTCATGCCCGGTTCTCATGAAGAAAAATAACAAAATAGTGGCAAGCAGCATAAAAGCTCCAGTCACATAAATTATCCTCATTGGAAACACTATAGGTTTTATTAAAGCGACAAGTCCTACCACTATAACAGCATCTGTAATCACTGTGCCTAAAAGATCTCCAAGCGCAAGCTCGTCCTGTTTTTTCCTAACAGCTTTTATTGAAAAAAAGAGTTCAGGAAGAGTAGTACTTAAACTTATACCGAGCAATCCAATGATTATTGGACTTAAATTGAGCTGATGAGCTAACGCAATCCCATGCTTAACTATTAAATATGATCCAACAAGCAAAAAGACCATGCTTAGAATCAAATAAGTAAAATTTTTAACGCTAAAAGAATACGATACTTCCATATAAATTTCCCTGTCTTTTTTTAACAGCCAAATATAGAAAAGAATTCCAATCGTCATCATTACCACTCCTTCCGCCCTAGAAAATGATCCGTCTAATCCCAAAATTAACGGCACAAGCATTGTCAGCAAATAAAGATATCCACTTTTTATTATTTTGCTATGAATTTTTATATCACGTTTAGCAAAAAAGACGACGATAGCAAAAATCAACGTAAGGTCCGCAACGTTTGATCCAAATAAAGTTCCCAATCCAATAGAAGACTCACCCTGAAAAGCAGACATAACGGCAACACTTGTTTCAGGCAAAACGGATATAATTGCAACAATCAAAAATCCAACTAAATGCTTTGAAATTTTTAAATCCTTGGCAACTTCAGAAGAATACTTCATTGCCAAGTCGGCACTTTTAATGACAATAACCATTGCTCCTATAAAAATTAGAAAATCGATCATTTTGCTTTTTTTGTTTTTATTTTAGACATTACATTCTAACACGTTTTTAACTAAATAGCAACTATTCGCCTGAACAAGCTTATTCTAGAAAAATTATCAGAGATTAGGTATTGTTTGAACATGAATAAAAACATTACATCTCTTCTTTCATCACTCGAAAAAACAAGAGAGGAATATTGGAACATCTCAAGACTATCTGGAGAATTTTTAAATTTACTTATAAAAAATTTGAAAATAAAAACCGTTTTAGAAATAGGAACTTCAAATGGCTATTCGGGAATCTGGATGGCCGAAGCCTTGGCCAAAAACAAAGGCCATCTATACACAATCGAATCAAATTTAAAAAAGCGCTTTCCGCTGGCAACAGCGAATTTCAAAACTGCCGGACTAACAAAAACGATAACACAAATTCTAGGACATGCGCCGGAAGCTATTCCAAAAACTCCAAAGTTTTTTGATTTAATTTTTCTGGACGCAACAAAATATGAGCACCTTTTGTATCTAGAAAAAATTGTTCCTCGAACAAAAAAAGGATCGATCATTATCGCAGACAACATTCTAACTCACAAAAAAGAACTTTCTTCTTACGTCAAAAAAGTCCAATCAATAAAAGCCTTTGAGTCATCCCTTCTACATACAGACACAGGATTTTTAATAAGCGTCAGAGTCTCCTAGCTCTTGCTCAAATACTCTTTCACTTGATTCATGGCCTTTCCTCTATGGCTTATTTTATTCTTATCAGAAGGAGATAATTCTGCATAAGCCTTATCCATTCCATCAGCAATAAAAACTGAACTTAGTGGTAATCCAGACAAAATCGGAGCAAGAATTTTATTAGCAATTTTACCTTTTGTTTCTCCATTAAAAACCCTCATGGTTCCCTGCGTCGGTTCAAACAAACAAGCGCTACAAATAAACTTGGCATCTCTATCCGTTTCGGTTTCCATTCTCTTCATAAAATAATTAATCCATTCTTCGTCAGTTGCATTCTCTCCAGCTCCCCACCTTCGCGTCTTCACTCCAAGCTCTCCTTTAAGAGCATCCACTAACACGCCTGAGTCTTCTGCTAAAGTTAAGAAGCCTGCTTTATCCCCAAAATATCTAGCTTTCTTGCAGGCATTTTCTGAAAAAGTTACCCCATCCTCAACAAAATCACTACTATCAATATTGAGGTCCTTTAAAAAAACTGTTTCATAATTAAGACCTTCCAAGGCTTCTATTATTTCCTTGTACTTCCCCGGATTGTTTGTTGCTATTAGCAGTTTTGACATATTTGGAAACTTGCCATTCGTTTAAATTATAAACGAACTTATATTCCAACTTTGCACCTTCGACGTCAACCAAAACCTGTATTTCTTTATCCAAAAGCTTTTTTACAGACAAAGATTTTACATTAAAACTTTCGCAAATTTTCTTGTTAACTGCGCTGTCTATGCTCTTTTTATCGTCTTCTGATAGAGCTTTATCAAAGGTAACTTTATCTCCACATACAGACTTAAACACAACCTCAACTGGAGGTTTCTCAACAGGAGGCTTTTCGTCATCCCAGTTGATTTTTGTAGCTACAAAAACTCCAACTGCAATAAACAAAACTA
>Ga0172371_10005775_pt1 | contig 18251 bp, 12 predicted proteins | sample Lak12m_FD_114543 | JGI IMG/M metagenome (GOLD analysis project Ga0172371, IMG submission 114543) | Freshwater microbial communities from Kabuno Bay, South-Kivu, Congo - kab_022012_12m | ecosystem: Environmental > Aquatic > Freshwater > Lake | place: Democratic Republic of the Congo: South-Kivu...
AATCTATCTCCAAATCTTATCTGTTCATATCTAATCGAGCTTTGCTCGAGATTTAATCTTTTTTATGCCAATAGAAAAATTGTCGGGACAGACACGGAAGAATTTAAGGTGGCTCTCACCAAGGCGATGACGCAGGTTCTGAAAAATGGCTTGTGGCTTTTGGGAATTGAGACAGTAGAGAAGATGTGACAATGGTAAAATTGAAGCTATGGCAAGTAGATTAGACGAAATACTTAAAGAACGAGAAAAGAAGGTTGAAACCCTAAAAAAACTTGGGGTAGAAATTTATCCTGCTCGTTCAACAAAAGACTTTGCCAATAATGAGATTGTCGAAGACTTTGAAAAGTATGAGGGGAAGACTGTAACCTTGGCAGGCAGAATCATGGCATGGAGAGAGCACGGCAAGCTAATTTTCGGACACATTCAAGATCAAAGTGGCAAAATTCAGCTATTTATTCGCCAAGACACAATGCACAGCTTTGACAAAGCCAAACAGACTTTGGGATTTGACGAACTGGAGCTTTTAGACATAGGCGACATAATCCAAGCGACTGGTGAAGTGGTGAAAACTAGAACTGGCGAAGTGTCTTTGCAGGTAACTGAGATTCGACTGCTTACCAAGTCGAGATTGCCTTTGCCTGATAAATGGAATGGCATTGAAGACCCAGACGAGGCTTTTCGTAAGAGATATTTGGATCTTACAATGGACCAAACAAAAGTGAGATGTTTTGAGAGAAAAGCAAAATTTTGGGCAGAGACAAGAGCTTTTTTGACCAGTAAAGGATTTATTGAAGTAGAAACACCAGTACTGGAAGCTGTGACTGGTGGAGCGGATGCTAGACCTTTTACGACCCATATGAACGCGATTGACCAAGACTTTTTCCTGAGAATTTCGACTGAGCTATACCAGAAGAGATTAATTGGGGCTGGTTTTGAAAAAGTGTTTACGCTGGGGCCAAATTTCCGCAATGAAGGAATGGATGATGAACATTTGCCAGAGTATTATCAGTGCGAGTGGTATTGGGCATATGCAGATTACCGTGACAATATGAAACTTGTCCATGACTTGTATATTCATTTGGCAAAGACTGTTTATGGAAAAACTGATTTTGAGTCAAGAGGATATAAATACGACCTGGCAGACGAATGGAAAGAGGTTGATTACGTTGGTGTGATCAAAGAAAAAACTGGACTAGATGTTTTTACTGCTACCAATGAAGAAATGACCAAGGTGGTCAAAGAAGCTGGGGTAAAACTAACCGGGGAAGTAACCAAAATGAGACTCATTGATAATCTTTGGAAGATTGTCCGTAAGGAAATTGCTGGTCCTAAATTCCTTGTGAATGTACCAAAATTTGTATCACCTTTAGCCAAATCTAAACCGGAAAATATCGAACTTACAGAGAGATTCCAACCAATTATTTGCGGATCGGAATTGGGAAATGGGTTTTCTGAATTAAATGATCCTGTGGACCAAAAAGAAAGATTTGAAGAACAGCAAAAAGCTCGCGAAGGTGGGGATGAAGAAGCTCAGATGATGGATATGGATTTTGTTGATATGCTTTCTTATGGTATGCCACCAACGTCGGGATATGGTTTTTCGGAAAGATTATTTTGGTTTATGGAAAATGTATCTGCTCGCGAAGGAACACTTTTTCCTCCACTTCGCACAAAGAAAGACTAATCTTTGAGTGGTATACTAAGGAATAAGTTAATTGCTTTTGTGATCCGACTACCAACCGGGTAAAAGCAGGGAGTGAACACCAAAGTTCTAATTAAGAGGCTACCTAGCAAACAAGATGGAACCGTCCGGAAGGACTCTTGTAAAAAGGGTAGTTTTTTTGTTAACAAATTATTATCGCCTATCGTCCTTATTCTTTATTGGCGACCGATAATTCAGATTCTCCTGCGGAATCTGATTATCTCGATACTCGATACAAAATTCCTTGGGTATAAGGAACCAAGCATTTTGTATCTGCGTAACGTCGCATAAAGAACAAAGACTATTGGCTCAAACAATTATGGAAGAAAACAAGCTGCACGCACTAAGACATAGTGCTGAACACATATTAACTCAGGCAATGGAGAAGCTTTGGCCTGGCCAAATACTTAAAGCCATGGGGCCTGCAATTGATAATGGATTTTATTTTGATTTTGATACGACCAATGGTTTGAAAATAACGGAAGCTGATTTCCCAAAAATTGAGAAAGAGATGAAGAAAATTGTGCAGCTAAATTTGCCCTTAGAAAAATTTATTGTAACGGCGGAAGAGGCAAAAAAAATGTTTGCTGACAATCCTTATAAACAGGAATGGATTGAGAAAGCGGAAGGAGAAGGCGAGGAGATTTCTGTCTATTGGACGGGTGACCCCGGGAAGGGTGGCTCTTTTGTGGATGTTTGTGCTGGACCTCATGTGGCCAAAACAATCGAAGTAAAAGCTTTTAAACTTCTTTCAATTGCTGGCGCTTACTGGCACGGTGATGAGAAGAATAAGATGTTGACAAGAATTTATGGAACAGCGTTTGAGTCTCAGGAAGAACTGGATAAGTATGTTTGGCAACTCGAAGAAGCAAAAAAGAGGGACCATCGAAAAATTGGTAAAGAGATGGACTTGTTTGTGTTTTCTGATTTAGTGGGACCAGGTTTGCCTCTGTATACCAAAAAAGGAGCCTTTGTTAGAAAAATGCTTCAAGACTGGGTCAATGGTTTGCAAGCAGGGATTGGATATGAAGAAGTGTGGACACCTCAGATGACAAAAGCAGACCTGTTTAAAACATCAGGACATTACGACAAATATAAGGATTCGATGTTTAAAGTGATTAGTAATTATTCCGAAGAAGAATATTTCCTAAAACCGATGAACTGTCCAATGCACACACAAATCTACGCAAGCAAATCTAGAAGTTATCGTGATTTGCCTGTGCGTATTTCTGATTTCGCAAATCTGTATCGTGACGAAAAACCAGGAGAACTATCTGGATTAACTCGCTTGCGTTGTTTTTCTCAAGACGATGGTCATAGCTTTTGCAGAGAAGATCAAATTGAAGTTGAATTTGAAAATGTTATCAAAATCATAGATGCGGCTCTCAAACCCTTTGGAATGAAGTACTGGACGCGTTTGTCTCTTTGGGATCCACTTAATAAAGAAAAGTATCTTGGGTCTCCTGATGTTTGGGAAAAGTCACAAAAAACATTGGAAGAAATTCTGATTAAGAATAAAGTTGAATATAAAAAAGTTGAAGGAGAAGCGGCAATTTATGGACCTAAAATGGACATTATTGCGGTGGATGCTTTAGGTCGTGAGTGGCAAATTTCGACGATTCAATTGGATATGATTATGCCTGTTCGTTTTGGGCTAGAGTATGCCGATAGTGATGGCACAATGAAGTCACCAATAATGATTCACAGAGCAATTTTAGGTTCACCAGAAAGATTTATGGGGCTTTTGTTGGAACATACTGCTGGAAATTTGCCACTTTGGTTATCTCCAATACAAGTAGAGATTTTGCCCATATCTGAAAAGACAATGGAGTATTCACAAAAAGTAAATGATGAATTATCTAAACAAGGATTTAGAGTAGAGCTAAATAGAGATGCTGACTCTCTTGGAAAGAAAATACGAAATGCAGAAGCTTCGAAAGTCCCATACATGCTTATCATTGGTGAAAAAGAAGCCGAGGCAAAGCAGGTGTCGGTACGTCAAAGAGGGCAGAAAGATTTGGGCACCATGAGCATTGACGACTTTGCTAAGAAAGTGAAGAAGGAAGTGGAGGAGAAGTCGCTTTAGGTTAGAATATAGATATGGAAGAAGCACGAAGAAAAGAATTAATTGAGAGCTTCTTGACGCGGGGCGTTGAGAATATTGTGCCAAACCGAGGTGAGGTAGAAAAACTACTAAACTCTGGTAGGGTTCTTAACGTGTATATGGGCATTGACCCAACAGCGACAAAGATTCATCTAGGCCATGCTTTTCCATTGCGCAAACTACAAATCTTGGCTGATCTAGGACACCACGTAACTTTTTTGGTTGGGGATTTTACGGCAACTGTAGGCGACACATCTGATAAAGAAACGGAAAGACCATTGTTGACCCGCGAGCAAATTGAGGAAAATCTGAAAACATACAGAAGGCAAGCGAAGAAGTTTTTGGATTTTAATAAAATCGAGATGCACTTCAATAGTGAGTGGCTTAGTAAACTCGATTTTGCGGGAGTACTTAAACTAACAAGACATTTTTCCCTTAATGAATTTATTAGCCGAGAATTAATCAAGAAGAGACTTAATGAGGGAAAGAGTATCAGCTTGCCAGAAGTGCTTTACCCAATTATGCAAGGTTATGACAGTATGGTGATGGATACCGATATTCAGATTGGAGGAACAGATCAGATATTCAATATGCAGGCGGGAAGAACACTCATTAAAGACCTTAAGGAGAAAGACTCGTTTATTGTGGCCAATGGCTTTTTGCCTGGCACTGATGGGCGCAAGATGAGTAAGACTTGGGGGAATGCAATCTGGCTTGAGGATTCCCCAGAAGAAATTTTTGGAAAAGTGATGTCGGTAAGTGACGATATGATCATTACCTACTACACCATGGGAAGTAATGCACCACAAAGTGTGATCGATGACGCCAAGAAACGCTTGGAGTCTGGTGAAAATCCTATGAATATCAAGAGAGAATTGGGTAGAGTAATAGTGAAAGAACTGTGTGGCAAAGACACCGTGGAAGCTGCAGAGGAGTTTTTTCAAAAGACCGTGGTAGAAAAGAAAGTGGATGAAAATGCACCAGAAGTAAAATGGGAAAAAGAAACTATTGTAGTTGAGGATTTAATAAAAATGATTGTGGAACAAGGAATGACAACAAGTAACGGAGAGGCCAAAAGACTTATTGAACAGGGAGGGGTTTATTTAAATGAAGTAAGAGTGGAGAAGAAATCGGAAGAATTAAATGTAGACGAGGGAATCGTGAGAGTAGGAAAAAGAAAATATTTAAAAATAATTAGATAATTGATATAGATTCCCGCCTTCGCGGGAATGACAAAAATAAAATGACAAAAGTAACACCGAGAATACAAGCAGGTTTTATGGAGTTGTTACCAGCTGAGCAAATTCTTTTTAATAAGTATGTTCAAATAATTAAAGAGACTTTTGAGGAGTATGGATTTGCCCCACAAGATACTCCAATAGTAGAAAACGCAGAAGTATTGTTTGCGCAAATTGGTGAAGATACTAAAAAAGAGATTTATCGATTTGCCAAAGGCGATGACGAGCTGGGTCTTCGATTTGATCTGACAGTACCGTTGGCACGTTATGTGTCCATGTACAACAATAATCTCACTTTTCCTTTCCGACGTTATCAAATAGGCAAAGCATACAGAGGTGAGAGACCTCAAAAAGGTCGTTTCCGAGAGTTTTATCAAGCCGACATCGACATTATTGGCAATGGTTCACTTTCTATCGTAAATGATGCTGAGATTCCGGCTGTAATCAATAAAGTCTTTGAAAAACTGGATTTGGGAGAGTTTGTAATCAAAATTAGTAATAGAAAAATATTAAGTGGTTTACTTGAAGATCTTGGAGTAGGCGAGAAGAGGGATGATGTATTAAGAGTGGTGGATAAGATTGATAAAGTTGGTTTGGAAACAGCAAAACAAATGTTGGTTGAACTGGATTTAAAAGTAGATGCTGCTGAAAAAGTATTGAAGTTTGTGAAGATATCTGGAAGTAATAGTATGATTTTGGATATTTTGAAAAATATGGAAGTTGGAAGCGAGTTGTTTAAAACTGGTGTGGCAGAGCTTGCAGAAGTGATTGAAAAAGCCGGAAACTTTGGGGTTCCAGAAAAGAATATGAGAATTGACTTAGGGATTGCTCGTGGACTTTCTTATTACACGGGAACTGTTTATGAAACAGTGTTGCTTGATGATCGAGTAAAAGGTAGTGTGTGTGGGGGTGGAAGATACGATAACTTAACTGAGAGTTATACTGATCAGAAATTTCCTGGGGTGGGAATCTCGATTGGACTCACAAGACTATTTTCGCAACTTCTTGATTCTGGGTTGATTAAGGCAAAGGCAGCCACTCCTGCAAAAGTGCTAGTTGTTCCAATGGACGCAGATACTCCTTATGCGTTGGTAGTAGCTTCGGAGTTACGAAAAATGGGTGTACCAACTGAGCTATATACAGAAGATGATAAGTTTAAGAAAAAACTAATGTATGCAAATAGAATTGGGGTGCCTTACGTTGCTATTATTGGAGAAGACGAAGTAACCAAGAAGAAAATTGCTTTGAAAAATATGACTACGGGAGAGCAGGAGTTGGTGGATGTGAAGGAGGCTGTTGATCAAATATTGAATTAGGATAAAGAATTTTGAATTCGTTTACTAGAGAATTTATTTGGTTGTCTGGAATAATGTTTATTCGTTTGTAAATATTTACATTAATATCTTTTCCTTGTAGAGATTTAATTAATTTGTAATTATTAGAATTTTGTACAAATGTAATAAACTTATTGATTACTTGTTGATTTCTTCGATTGAAAACTGGATCGGCAAACAACACGTAATCTGCCTTGAAGAAGTGATACGGAAAACCATCTAATAAGTCGATAAGATGGGTTGATAATACTTGATTGCAGATATATGATTTGTCAAAATTTTGATCGCGACAATAATTTTTTAAAATACCGTCGAAGAAAGGATTTGTTTCTGGATTGGGTGAGTTTAATACATAAAGTGTTTCACCTTTTTTTACAGTGTCACCTAAATATTCAAATATGTTTTTTAGCTCTATTAAGTCGGTTCTTTCGAGGGGATGAAGATCCACAGTGCTTAATATTTTTATATTTTTCCAATATGGTAAACGATTGAGATTCGTTGTGTACAAAAAACTAAAGGAATTAATTAATATAAATATAATTATAAAAATATTTTTGTATTTTACTTTCCAAACAACTAACCCTAATCCAATTATCAGAAGAACAATTGGCATTATTAGATATAGGTGATGAGTTGAAAATCCCTGTGTACGTAAAAATAACACCGTAGAAAATATCAGAACAGAGATGAGAAATAAGGCAAGACGACGAAACTTAATATTGATTAAGAGAGTGATTGAAAATAATAATAAAAATGCGAGATTGAAGAACCCGATTGTTTCAATAATGAATTTAAGTGAAAGTGACAAATTTTCATATCTATAAAATGAATATAGATTCCCAAAACCAATTTCAGCAAATCGTTTGTATAAATCTCCTGATAACAAAACAAAAAATAGTATTGTAGATATTAATACTGCTAAATAGCTTATTGCTAAATTTTGAAACGCCTTTCTTGATTTTAATTTAATTAATTGAATTCCAAAGTCTAATGCTATGGTGAGTAAGAAGGCAATAGAATAATAAACATACCACCTTCTTAGAATTGGTAAAAGAGATAGACAAACTCCTATTTGAACAGCGGATTTTAAATTTAGTTTTTCAGATAAATTGGTGTTTTTAAAAAATATGTAAATGGATGCAAAAACCAAGAAAAAGCCACCGATGGCCGGTTCTCCTTGGAGCATCGGAGAAAGTAATATTGGGGAAAGAAAATACGCTGATGATAACCCAAGGATAATAAAAATATTTTTATATATTTTTTGAGTTAAATGCTTTATTAAGAGTAAGAATATTACGAAAGAGGAAATGAAATAGGCAAAATAGATAGATAAAATATATGCTAATCGAGAGTTATTAAATACGCCTACAATCTCCAGAGGAGAAATGATTAGAGAGTTGTAATCACCAGAGCGGATAGAGCTGAATATAATTTTAAAAATATTAAATAAATTATTAGTCTTAATGTCTCTTGATAAATTTTGGAAACTTTCAAAATATGTAGAATAATCTCCGTAATATATAAAGTTTTCTGATCGAATAAAATTGTTGATAAAGAGACTTACCAATACGGCAAATAGAAAAATTATTGCAAAGGTAAAAATACATTTTTTTGGAAATAAGAGTGTCATCTAGTCAATTTTACAGTAATAAAAAACCCTCCAGTGTAGGAGGGTTTTGGGTCACTAAAAATCTTCTTGGAAAATTGATTTGATTGGATTTGGCGAGTTCATATCAAGCCAGTATCTTTCTGGGTTCTCACAGTATTCACAGGTGTATTTAACAAAGCATTCGTGAAGGTCTGAGCATTCATAAAAATCCATGCACTCTTCGATTAAGCCACATGACTCATCATTTTCTAATATAACAAATGGAGTGCCAACAATTGCTTCGGGAAGAATGTCAGTTTCCGAAGTAAACGGATTGGTATAACTGCCTCCGTCGTGGAAAGTATCAAAATCTTCCCATCTCATATTGATACAACCACCACCCGCATTGTAAGGGCAACCATTTTCACCTTTGGTATTCCAAGGAGCTGGGTGAATATAGTAGTTGGAGTATTTTTTGAATTTGTAAACGAAGTTGTGAGGGAAGACAGTATTTTCAAAGACACCTGGGGCGGTGGAGTAAATTGCTTTTCTGTCGGCTGCGAGAAAATAGAAGCCATTAATTGTTTTGGCATTTCCATCTCTAACGCAAAATTCGGCTACAACTTCAGCGTTGGGTCCATTTTGATGTATAAGCTGAAGAGACTGACCTTCGTGCTCGTTGATTTGTTTGGAAAGCTTCAGCCAGTATCCAACGAAATTTGCACCCTCGGTTTTTTGAGTTGGCTCAGGTGTAACCATAACAGTTGGTGTGGTTTGGGTAATGATTGGTGGAAGTACTATTTCAGTGTGGGAAGTGGTTGCTTTGGTAGAATTTGAACACCCGACAAGGGTAAATATGAAAAACAGAACAATTAATGTCCGTTTCAAGAACACCTCCTATTCAATAATATTCTTAAAGAACTAAGTATGGGAATTATAACACAAATAACCCATATATATTATATATAGTATGTTGCTACCCATCTTACTCAATCTGAGAATAATTAAATTAGGATTGAAGAAAGATCTGCAATCTTGATTCTTTTTTGTTCGGCAGTGTCGCGGTCTCTTACCGTAACCGTGTTGTCCTCTAAAGTATCATAATCAACGGTAATACAGTAAGGAGTACCGATCTCGTCTTGGGTGAAATAGCGTTTGCCAATATTGCCTCTTTCGTCCAAAACTACTCTTGTAGTCTTCTTTAATTCATTAAAGATCTCTTTGGCTTTTGATGACAACTCTTCTTTGTTTCCTACTAAAGGGAAGACAGCAACTTTGTATGGAGCTAAGCCGGCGGGAAGTTTCATAACAACTCTTTGTTTTTCGGTGTCTTCGGAATAGGCGTTCATGAGGATGATGGTCAAGAGGCGTGAGAGACCGAAGGTTGGCTCAATTACGTGTGGAAGGAATTTTTCTTGAGTGTATGGATCGGTGAATCTAAGGTCGACACCTGATTTATCCATGTGATTTTTGAGATCGAAATCAGTGCGATAGGCCAAGCCCCACATCTCTTTGAAACCCCAAGGGAATTCATATTCCAAATCTTCGGTACGTTTACTGTAGTGAGCAAGCTCTTCTTTGGTGTGAGATCTCCAACGGAGTTTTTCGGCGGGGAGACCTAGTGAAATAGCAAAATCGTACATTTCTTTTTTCCAGTACTCGAAATGCTTTTCCCATTCGTCTGGTTTTACAAAATATTCAAATTCTGCAAGATCAAATTCCAAGGTGCGAAAGGTAAACTTGCCCATGGTAATTTCGTTGCGGAAAACCTTGCCAGACTGAGCTAGACCAAAAGGAAGTTTGGGGTGAATAGAGTCGAGTATTTGTTTGAAGTCTGTGAACATTCCTTGGGCCAGTTCACCTCTTAGATATGCGGTACTTTTGCCTTCGGTGATGATACCAATCTGAGTTTCAAATAGTTGATTGAAGTTTCGAACGTTGGTCCAAGTTTTGTTGCCACACTTGGGGCACTTGATTCCATTGTCTTTGATTAAGGCGTCGAGTTCTTCGAGAGGTTTGCCTTCAACATTGCTGACATCTTTAACTGCTTCTTCAATCAAGTGATCTGCCCTGGTACGAAAGTGACAGGTAAGACAGTCGATCATGACATTAGTGAAGTTTTCGGTGTGACCGGAAGCTTCCCAAACCTTGGGGCTCATGAGGACAGATGTGTCTAGACCAAACATGTCGGTTCGGTTACTGACAAAAGTATTCCACCAGTAATTAATAAGATTTCTTTTTAGCTCTGTTCCTAGTGGTCCAAAATCGTAAGTATTTGCTAACCCTCCATAAATTTCAGAGCCAGGAAATATAAAACCACGGCGTTTGGAAAGGGAAATTACTTTTTCTAGTGTTTGGTCTTTTTTGTTGTCTGACATGAGTATGTATTAGGTATTATGTATTAAGTATTATGTATGGGATGAAGAAGAAAGGCGAACATCAATGCGTTCCATGTCACGAGGGAACATGGAAGCTTCACGAATATTTTTTAGTCCAAGAATATACATAGTAACTCTTTCGGCACCAAGAGCAAAGCCACCCAATTGAGGTGAGCCATACTTGAAACCCTGGAGGTAAAGGGCAACATCTTCTTCCTTAAGTCCCCATTCCTTGACATTTTTTAGAATACTTTCGTAGTCATTTAATCTCTGACCACCTGATGACCACTCAACTCCGCGACAGAGAAGATCAACACTGAAAGCATATTCTGGATCAGTTGGGTCTGGGTAAACATAGAATGGTTTTTTCTTGGTGGGGAAGTGGGAAACGAAAACTAGATCTGAGCCTTTTTCCTCTAAAGCCCAAGCGCAGATTTCGCGTTCGTCTTCTGGAGCGAAGTCTTTTTCTCCACGACAGTCTCGACCTGTTCTCTCGAAGATTATTTCTTGAGCATCACGGAGTTTGACGACAGGGAATTTTTCGGGCATGACAGGAATGGTGGCTCCGAAAAGAGCAAGTTCTTTACTACATCGCTCTTGAACTTCTTTGAAAATACTTCTAACAACATATTCTTCCATTTCTTGGACTTCTTCCCAGGAGTCAATAAAGTTGAACTCGACATCTAGACTGGTGGCTTCGGTAAGGTGGCGAGTGGTACTTGATGGTTCGGCTCTAAAAATCTGATTAACGCTAAAGACCCTTTCAAATGCGGTTGTAAGAAGTGATTTGTAAAGCTGAGGACTTTGAGAAAGATAGGCTTCATTATCAAAATACTTAACTTTGAAGACTTCGGCACCACCTTCTGGAATGGCATTAATTATTGAAGGGGCTTGAAATTCTAGGAAATCTTTGGCAATTAAAGCCTTTCGAAAAGCATCAACAATGACAGCTTGGACTTTGAATATGGCCTGAACCTTGGGGTGGCGAAAACTTAATGAGCGGTTGTCTAGAAGTGTAGAGATGTCAACGTCAAGATTTTCTTTACCCATATCAAAAGGCAGCTCAGCTGATCTTGCGAGGACGGTTAGTTTGGTGGCTTCAATTTCGACTGTACCTGTCTCTAAATCTGGGTTAATATTTGAGCTAGACCTTTCTTTGACTAAACCTTCAATCTGAACAGCATCCTCTGAACTAAGCATCTTGGCTTGTGGTGCAATTTCACCCCAAAAAACTACCTGAACTATTCCACTTCTATCTCGGAGATCTACAAAAACCACCTTACTATGATCACGCTTGGTGTTAACCCAACCCTTGAGGGTAATTGTATGACCAATTTGGTTGACAGAGTCTTTTACTAGTGTTCGTTCCATGATGAATTTATTATACAGCGAGGTGAGTGTACGATTAAGTTCATCTGGGGTTATAATTCATGCTTAAGATGATCGAAAACAGGACAGGACTCCGACCAGCTGTTTGTTGCGAGACGAGCGAAGCAAATTTTGTGGTGGATAAGAGCGATAAAATTCTTTCGGCTTTGGCTCTTGCATTTGAAGTGCACAAAGATGATTTTCGAAGAACTGGAGAGGCATATATATATCACTGCATGGCAGTGGCAGATAATTTGTGTCGATGGGATGCTGATGAAGATGAAATTATTGCTGGTCTTTTGCATGATACGGTAGAAGATCACCCTGAATCTTTAACTTTGGATCAAATCAGAATTACTTTTGGAGAGAGAATAGCCCATCTTGTTGATGGAGTGACAAAATTGAAATCATATTCTGATAATGAAGGTGACTTTGAAACATTAAAGAAAGTTACAAAAGAGACGTTGGTTGAGCCGGGAATTGCCAAGATAAAATTGGCTGATCGATTGCACAACATGCAAACAATGGACTCTTTCCCTCAAGAAACAAGAGTTAAAAAAGCTAAGGAGACTTTGGTTTTTTATGTGCCCTTGGCTGAATCTTTGGGTCTTTGGCAAGTAAAGAACGCTTTAGCTGATATTTCGTTTTCATATATTGATCCCGTGAGATACAAAGAGGTAAAAGAAAAAATTGACATGGATCCTAGATTGAATGAAGAATTTATTAGAAAAACCGAAGCAGATATTCAGAAAGTTCTAATGAATGCTCAGATAAATGCTATCGTAGAACATCAAGTTGGTGGATATTGGGAATTGTCTGAAAAACAAAAGAAATCAGCGATGAGAGCAGACTCGAGACCGAAGGATTTTGCTGACATTACTGATGTTATTAGTTTCCGAGTGATCACCGATGATGATCGAAACACTGGAGAATGCTATCGATCAATGGGTGTGGTTAGAACACGTTATCCAAAATTATTACAACAAACGAGGAGTGATGATTATTTGGCAATTCCAGCTATTAATGGATATAGCGCTCTACATGACACTTATAAATTGAATGAAGGAAATATTGAAGTTGCTTTTACGACAGTTAATAGGGAACAGTTTAATAATTGGGGGGTTGCTAGTATTAGTCAAGAAGAGCTAAAGAAAGATCCGGATAAATACAAAAGGAAACTGGTTTTTACTCCAAAAAAAGAACTGGCAGTTATGGAGTTGTCGGCGACTGGAATTGATGTTGCCTTTCGATTAAATCCCTTACTCGGGTTAAGAGCTGTAGCAATTAAAGTCGATGGTAAGGTAATGGATTTGGATGCTGTTGTTCCAAATGCTGCTGTGGTAGAAATTATCACTGATCAACATCAAACACGGCCTAATGCAGAGTGGTTGAAATATTGTAATAGAGAAACCGCAGGTCAAATTGATGTTCAGCTGAAAATTGCGGAACATGATATCGAAGTAGCTAAAGGAGAAAAAATGTTGGTTGATGGTCTTCTTCGCGAAAAAGGAATATTGAATATTGAAGATTTGGATGAAGATATTGTAGACAAATTGCTGGTGGATCTGGGGTGTTGGTATGGAATTGATGATCTCTATTACAAAGTTGCTTTTGGATTGGACTTGTCTTTGGTTTCTCGAAAATTGGATGAAATGAAAGTGGGTAGAGGAATGTATACAACAGTGTTGATTGAAGGACCAAACTCAATAGGGGTGTCTGAAGAAGTGGCGGGAATAATCGGGAGAAATGGAGGAGACGTGCGTAGTAAGGTCGAAAAAGTAGGAAAAGATGAAAGATTTATTATTCGTATGCTTTTGGCTGTGGATTATCAGGGGAAAAAGAAAATCGAAGAAGAAATGAAACAGAGATTCCCAAATTGTGTGGTGGTGTAATATTAAAAGTGTTTGAGTAATATAGAAAGCTTAATCAAATGTTTGGAGCCGGAGAGGTTGAAGAGGAACGAACCTTTGTCGGCACACACTACCCTAGGTATTGGCGGTAAGGCAGATTTATTTTATGAAACAGAAACTTCTGGAGATTTGGTTAAAGCAGTGCGATTATCTAGAACATTTGATGTTCCAGTAACTGTGCTTGGAGGAGGAAGCAATGTTTTGATTGGGGATGGTGGAATAAGAGGCTTAGTAATTAAGAATAGAAGTAACAAAATTAAGGTCCATAAAGAAGGTAAATTTCATTCTCTATTACGAAATGTGGTGAATGCAAGATGGATGAAAAACTCTAAAGAATTGAAGACAAGAGTTTTTTCGGATATTGATTATCCAGAAACAGATGCTCCCGACGTGGAGGTTGTTATGGATAGCGGAGTGAACCTACAGAGAGCGATGACGATACTGTTTGATCAAGGAGTGACCGGATTGCAGTGGTATAGCAGGATTCCCGGAACCATTGGAGGAGCGGTATATAACAATATTCATGGAGGAACACATACTTTTGCTGAAATAGTTAAAAAAGTGGTTGTTTTGGATAAACATGGGGGTATAAAAACTATTACAGGAAAAAACTTAAAATTTGGATATGATAATTCTCGTTTTTATGAGACTGGGGAAATAATTCTTGAGGTTACTTTAGTATTGAAAAGGGGAGATGTAAAGAAAGCTAAAAAAACAGCGATGAAATTGAAAAAGAGAAAATCTAATCAGCCGATGAATTCAGCTGGATGTGTATTTAAAAATATAAGTGAAGAGGACAGAGCAATTTTGGGATATCCTACAACTTCAGCTGGATATATTGTTGAAAATATTTTGAATATGACTGGATACAGGATTGGGAGAGCGGCGATTTCTAGGGACCATCATAATTTTATAGTGAATTTAGGTGGGGCAAGAGCAAAGGATTTCTTGGCTGTTCGGGATGAGATTGCTCGAAGGGCAAGAGAAAGTGTGGGGATTGAACTGGAAGATAAGATAGTTAGGTTGGGTGAGTTTTATTGATTATTTATACAAATAATAAATGAGTTAAAGAGAGAGTGGGTGGCAATAATATTTTGAAATATTCCTTAATTTCCCTCAACAAGTCCTGCCGTCTACACACCTTTTCAGGGCAGACAGAATATTTTCCCTGCGAGAAAATTTCTTGTTACGCAGTGCGTATGATCGCAGTAGACGATACCGTGCCATACGCACTTTACGTAGCCCTGCCGAAAAGGGAATAGACTACGGACTATTGTTTCGGAAATATGATAATTTCTTGCAAATATTAATTAGTTGTTCTGGTTCTGAAATGTTAAAATTACGCATATGGCATATGACTTTAAAACAATAGAAAATAAATGGACGGAAAAGTATAACGGTTTTCAGGGTTTTCATGGAAAAGACTTTGATAGTAAAGAGAAGAAATATGTTTTGGTTGAGTTCCCTTATCCATCTGGTGAAGGATTGCATGTAGGCCATGTGTTTTCCATGACAGGAACTGATGTGTTTGCTCGATACCATCGAATGAATGGGAAAAATGTGATGCTCCCCATGGGATATGACGCCTTTGGACTTCCTGCAGAAAACTACGCTATAAAGACGGGAATTAATCCAATGATTACCACAAAACAGGTGACTGGAAAAATTAGACAGCAGATGAACAGAATGGGTTTTTCTTTTGACTGGGAAAGAGAAGTAAACACAACTGACCCTTGTTACTATAAATGGACGCAGTGGATATTTACCAAACTTTTTGAAAAAGGACTGGCAGAAAAACAAGAAATGCCAATTAATTGGTGTCCATCTTGTAAGATTGGTCTCGCGAACGAGGAAGTAGTAGACGGGAAATGTGAGCGATGTGGAACTGAAACTGAAAAGAGAGTGCTTTCGCAATGGGTGGTCAAAATTACGGCATACGCTGAGAGACTATTGGATGGCTTGAAGGATACTAACTTTATTGACAAGGTTAAAGCAGCTCAGACTAATTGGATAGATAAGAGAGTAGGTGCAAAGATTAGATTCGGTGTCAAGAATTCTTCAGAAAAATTGGAAGTATTTACTACAAGACCTGACACTCTTGAGGGTGTAACCTTTATGGTGATTGCGCCTGAACATAAATTAGTGAGTGGTTTGATGGGGGACGATACTATAAAAAAATATGTAAGTGATACAAGAAAAAAGAGTGAAATGGAGAGAACTGAGCTCTCAAAAGATAAGACAGGTGTGTTTTCTGGGCTTTTTGCCATTAACCCAGTGACAGGTAAAGAAATTCCAATCTGGATTGCTGATTATGTGCTGATTTCTTATGGAACTGGCGCGATTATGGCGGTACCAAGCCATGACGCTCGAGATGAAGCGTTTGCTACTAAATATGACCTAGATATTAATCGTGAATACATCCCTGACGAAAAGATGATCGATTTGATTGTAGAAAAGGGTGTCGGAGAAAAAGCGGTGAATTATCATCTTCGTGATTGGATTTTTTCGAGACAGCATTACTGGGGTGAACCAATCCCAATGGTTTATTGTGAAAATTGTGCAAGAAATGAGATTGCCACGTCGAGTACTCCTCGCAATGACGGAGTTTCTGCTGGGTGGTATCCTGTTCCTGAAGAACAACTACCAGTTTGTTTGCCTGAAGTAGAAAAGTATTTACCAACAGATACGGGAGAGTCCCCTTTGGCTGCAATAACAGATTGGGTTGACACAACTTGCCCTAAATGTGGAGGAGAGGCAAAACGGGAGACGGACACTATGCCTAACTGGGCAGGAAGTGACTGGTATTTCTTACGCTATTGCGATAGCAAGAACGATAAATCTTTGGCTGAAATTGAAAAAATGAAGTATTGGCTTCCTGTGGATGTTTATGTGGGAGGAGATGAACATAATACTCTTCATTTGCTTTATTCCCGATTTATTTACCAGTTCCTTTGGGATCTGGGAGCAGTTCCAAAAGAAATACCTGAACCTTACGATAAACGAATGTCTCATGGGGTGATTTTGGGACCTGACGGTAATCGCATGAGTAAGAGTCATGGAAATGTAATAGCGCCTGATGCCATGGCTGATGTATATGGGGCTGATGCCCTGCGAACCTATATGATGTTTATGGGACCATTTGATGCAACAATGGCTTGGAATGAGAGATCTTTGGTGGGAGTGAAAAGGTTTATTGATAGACTCTACACTTATGTGGCTGATAATGCAGGAAAAAATGAAACAACTAGCGTGGATGGATTGAGATTAATTCATAAACTTGTAAAAGGAGTGAGTGAAGATATCGCTAGTTTTAAATACAATACGGCAATAGCTAAGATGATGGAGACTGTCAATGAACTAACGAAAAACAATATCTTGATGGGAGATAATGAACTCAAAATGATGGTGTTGATTTTGGCACCTTTTGCTCCTTTTGTGACAGAAGAGATGTGGAGTGTGTTGGGTGGAGAGTTTAGTGTACATGTAGCCTCCTGGCCTTCTTATGAAGAATCTTATCTAACTAGTAATGTAACAACAATTTCAGTGCAGATTAATGGAAAGCTACGTGGAACAGTAGAAGTATCACCAGAAGCTTTGGAAGAAGAAGTACGAAGTGTTGCTGAGAATCAAGAAAAGGTGAACAAATATTTGTCACTTGGAAGAATCGTCAAGGTTATCTACATAAAAGGGAAGACAATAAACTACGTGGTCGTGTAAAAATGGGTTTGTGGTACCATTGTTTATGTCTAAAAATAAAAACTCTCTATACGCACCAGTACTTGTGGTACTGTTGTTGGTGGCCACCTTCTTTGTTGGCCGATTATCAGCTCAGGTTTCTACACTAAAGGGCGGAGTCGATTCGGGGACAAAGGCTGCGGCAACTCCAACTCCTGCAGGATCAAAGATAGCTTTAGCTGAACTGAAAACTATGGCAAAGGATCTAGGTTTGGATTCAAAAAAGTTTAATTCTTGTTTGGATGATGGTACTTATGCTGAGAAAGTGAAGGCAGAAACCGATGAAGGAGCCAAGTTTGGAGTTTCTGGAACCCCATCATTTTTGATTAATGGAATTTTAGTTGTTGGATCTTTACCCCAGGCAGATTTTGAGGCTGTGATAGATGCAGAGCTAAAAAACGGTACCGGAGACAAAGCAAAAACATCTTCTGGAGAAACTCTTAAGAGAGTCTCTGGTGTACCTTATGGAGCTGGCTATGTAAAGGGAAATAAAGAGGCAAAGGTTAAAATAATGGAGTACACAGACTTTGAGTGTCCTTATTGCAATAGAGCATTCTCCACAATTGAAGCTCTTTTAACCAAGTATGGAAACAATATTAGCTTGGAGTACAGAAGTTTCCCATTAAATTTCCATCCAGACGCTCAAAAAGCAGCTGAAGCTGCTCTGTGTGCTGGTGATCAAGGAAAGCTTTGGGAGATGCATGACAAGATGTTTACAGTCATGGCTCAGCAATAATTAAGAACTTGAAATAATAAAGAGGCGCGAAAGCGCCTCTTTTCTACATCCGAAGAACCCCGTACAACCTACAACTGGAGCGAAGCGAAGTTGTACGGGGGTGAAGAGCTCAGATTAACACACGAAGTGTGGTAATCTGTCATCATGGAAGCCAGAAG
>Ga0172371_10005778_pt1 | contig 18249 bp, 8 predicted proteins | sample Lak12m_FD_114543 | JGI IMG/M metagenome (GOLD analysis project Ga0172371, IMG submission 114543) | Freshwater microbial communities from Kabuno Bay, South-Kivu, Congo - kab_022012_12m | ecosystem: Environmental > Aquatic > Freshwater > Lake | place: Democratic Republic of the Congo: South-Kivu...
AAAGGGCCGGCTGCCCGCCAGCCACTCCGCCAGGACACGCTGGTCGTAGGCGCCCTGCCGCATCATGGCCAGGACCGCATCGAGCTGGCGGCTCGCGATGTCCGCCAGACCGGCACGCCGGGCGGCCACGAACACCAGCAGGTGGTAGACGGAGTTCGGGGGCTGGACCGCGGCCAGGGCCACATCGGCATCCGCCACCCGGCCGGCGGTCAGGGCCTCGGCAAAGGCAAACGTCGCATCGCCGCTGGCCTTGGCGATGGTGGCGAAGGCTTCCAGGTCACCGACCATGTAGGCGATGTGGGCCCGCATGGAGCGCTCGATCCCAGCCTGCACGTCGGCGGGAGCGCCCTTGGTGCCGATGTCTGCCAGCCAGTCCCGGAGGCACGGCTCCAGCGCCGCCGGGCCGCCCTGGGCGAGGCGGACCTGGAGCATGTCGAGGAGCAATCCCGTGTCGCCCAGGGACATCGCGGCCTGGCGCTGCAGTTCCGCCAGCGCCGTATCGTACCGGCCGGCCGCCACCAGGGTCTGGGTATAGGCGAAGCCGAAACTGGGGTGGTCCGGCTGGCTGGCGACCGCCTTGGCCGCGTTGTCTGCGGCCCGGTTGAAGTCACCGCGCCCCAGGTACTTGTGGGCCAGGGCGTTATAGGCATACGCACAGGGCTGTGGGCCAGCGACGGCCTGCTCAAAGAATCGGACCGCCTCGGCGCTGGTCTCGACGACGCGCCCCAACAGGTACTGCAGGGCCGGGTCGTCGGGCTCGCGGGCCAGCATTCCGCGGTACTCGTCGATGACGTCCTGTTCGGCGCCGGAGTCCTGCCGGGCGCCCTGGTAGACGCGGTGCCACTCGATGCGGACCGGTCGTGCGGCGATGCCGGGCTGGAGCAGCGCCACCAGCCCCTCGGGCTTGACGGCGGCCGCCAGGAAGTGCAGGTAGTCCAAGGCCTCCGGGTTCGCCGCCAGGCGCCGGCTGGCCAGGAGAGCGGCGGCCTCGACGCCGGCGTTTTTGGCGACGGCCTGCAGCACTTCGGTCGGCGACACCTCCGGCGGCAGCAGGTCGACACGCGCCTGCTCGACCACCTTGCCGGAGCCCGCGTCCGGGGGGAACGGCGCGAAGACGAGGTCGGGTCGCGGGAAGGCGTACAACGGCAGGCCTACACGCAGAGCCCCCTTGACCTGCGGCCCTCCGGCCCCGGGCACCGCGGCAGGCTGGAGAGTCTCCTGAACCAGCACCGCGGTGCCGTCCGGGTTGAGCACGAACAGGGAACGCCTGAAGGGCCGGCTCCAGAAGGGCGTCTGGACCGCCACGGTCACCGGGGGAATACCCAGGGCCTTGTCCTGTATCTCGACGGGGATCTGGCCCTCGCGAACGCGGATCTGGACCGGCTTCCCAGGGGCAAGGGAAAGGGTCAGCCCGCCGACGGTGACGTCATACGCCAGCCCCAGCCCGTTGACCACGAACAGCGAGCGGCGCAGGCCGAGGACCAGGGCGATCGCCACGTACACCAGCAACCCCGCCAGCACCACGAGCGGCACGCTGCGCCGCAAGCGTCCGGGGCGGCGTCCCGTGGGGGGCGGAGCCGCCTCGGTCGCGTCGCCCCCCGCGGCCGGGGCCGCGGGCACGGGCAACTCCGGCTCGGCCCCCGAACGCAAGGGGGCCTCTGGCGTACCCGGGGTATCGCCCATGGTCTCTGGTCCTTTCCGACGCACCGGTGGCGTTGTCTGACGGTCTGGACCGGCGCAACGCGCATCCGGTCCGGGGGCGGCGTCCCGCGCCAGGCAGCCCCTGGTGCGGTCGTCGAGACCCCACGGAACGGCGCCGCGCCGCGACGCCGGGATTCACATGGCCTTAATATGGACTATGGGCGGGTGACTGGCGACCCGACGGCCATGGCGGGCCCCTGGCACGGCCATGGCCATCGCCAGGGGGCGAGCCGTCAGATGGGAGCTCTCGGCGGCTTGCGGCGGAGCTTCGCTACCGGCTCGCGAAGTAGGCCTTGACCTCCCCGGCGGTAAGCAGGATCAGGACCGTCAACCCGGCCGCGAAGCTCAGCGGATCACAACAGAAGATGGCGGCCGTCTGGATGATCGCGGTAGCCAGGCAGAGGCCATAGCGGGTGCCCTTCCCCAGGCCCTTGGCGCCGGAGAGCACGGACAGCACACCGGCAGCCAGCCAGACGAATGCCAGGGGCATCAGCAGCAAGCTCAGCCCCAAGGTGAACACGCCGAGGAACAGGAACTTCGCCGCCGCCGCCAGACCGGCCGCGATCTCGAGGATGCCGACGACCAGTTGCAGGATAGCGATGACTTCCAGCTTCTGCGGGAAGGCCTTCGGTGGGCTGGTCTCGTCCATGGTCCCATCCTCCGCGCTGGCCTGAAGCGACCGTCCCCCGGGCCCCGGTTTGGGGCAACGTCACCGATGCAACCATGACCGTACCGCGCCACGGGTGGAGTGCAAGGGGGCTCGCCGGCGGGTACCCCGACGCGCCTGCCTGCGGGGGCCGACGACACCCACGACCACGCCACCGGCCCGCGGCAGGACACACTACGGCGCCACCAGGCCAAAGCGCGGGCGGAGAGCGCACCAGGTGTGCAGGGTCTCGATGCTCAGCGTGTGGGATCTGCCGCGCAGATCGACGGGGGGCGTACGAGCCAGCGCGAAGTAGGCATTGCCGGTGGACCAGACGTTCGTGCGGCCCCAGGTCAGAGGCAGTTCCACGCCATCGAAGCAGACGCGGTAGGCGTCGGCCAGGTCCCGGTCCTCTGCCGAGCGCTCGCTGAGGCGCAGTTCGAGCTCGATCTGGCAGGTGGCGTCCACCGGCGGCAGCTCGGACCAGGCAATGCGGCCCGGCTCGATGACGAAGAGCCGACCGCCCATTTCGCTGAAGCGGTCGCCATCGCGGCTCTCGGCCGGGCCCACGGTATGGCGCGGCTGGGCTTCGGCGGCCAGAGCCTCTCCGAGGCCGCCGGCAACGGGCCCGATGGCAAAGGAGACGGCCAGCGGTCGCCGCCCCAGTGGCGGGAGGCCATGGCTCTGCCAGAGAGGCCGTGGGCCGAAGCGCTGCACGTCCGGGTGCAGATCGCCGTCCACGCCCAGGAAGCGGACGTCGAGATGGAAGGGCCCGGCAGCCCCCTCGTCGCTCCCGTCGGTGAGCACGATGTTCATGGCGTCGCTCTGCACGCGGCTCAGGACCAGTCCCTGCCCCTCCCGATCGGCGAAGCCCAGGGCGGGGACCTGGGGGTGCAGGGGTTCGAGGAGGGACTGCCAGAGCCTGCCGCACGGGGCCACGCCCTGGTAGAGGCCGCCCCACACGGCATGGCCCCATCCGTGGGTCCGTTCCCAGCGGTAGCCTGTGGCCTCCGGAAAGGGGAAGTGCCGGCGGACGGCGCGGTCTGAGAGCAGTCCTGTGCATCCGGCGACGGCCCAGCGGTCGGCCCCCTCAATACGGACCACCAGCGGGCCGACCGCCACGGGACGGAGTTCGCAGCGCACCTCGGTGGCTTGGGCGCGCGGCACGATGGCCATGGTCCCCTGGGGCGACGACCATTCGGTCCCGCCCTGCACCAGGGGACGGACCTGCCAGTCGGCGCCGGGAAGGCGGACGGCGAGCACGGTCCCACCGGAACTCAGCCGGAGGCCCGTCGCGTCGGTGACGGGTTGGGGGCCGGGGAGGGCCTTCTCAGGCGGCGTCTCGCCGGGAAACTGCTCCGGCGGACGGCGGACGGTTGGAGGCCTACCGGCGGAGAGGAAGGCGGTCGAGTAGGGAGGCAGGGTCCAGGAGAAACGGCCCGCGGCGTCAGTCTGAGTAGACGCGCCCGAGACGACATCCGTGAGCCGATGCCGGCCCGCTATGGGCAACACCGCGCTGCCGGTCAGGCCCTGGCCTGAGAGGTTCACCAGGCAGAGCGCCTGGGCCCGGCCGGCCGTGCGCCAGACGGCAAAGACGCGGCCATCGAGGAACCCAGGCGGCAGGTAGCGCACGTCGCCGTCGGCAAGCCAGGGCAGAGCCCGCCGGGCCGCGTGCAACCGCCGCAGGGCGTCATAGGCGCCCACCTCGTCCTCCTGGTAGAGCATCGGGACCCCAGGCACCGACAGGCAGACGCCATAGAGAGCCCGGTGCAGCCCGGCACCGAAGCGCTGCAGGGCCCGGCCCTTGTCGCAGACCGTGTCGTGGTTGCCCAGCGTGCGCAAAACCAGGGCTCCCGGCGGCAGAGCCCCACGCTCCTGCTCCAACTCCGCATACAGGCGCCGGCTCAGCTCCGCGGCGTCGGCGAGGACACGGTCGGGCTGTTGTGCCAGGAGCATGGTGAGGCCCCAGCCGTAGCCCAGCACCACAGCGTCCGGGATCGCGAACTGCACCGGGTGCTCGCGGGACTCGGGGATGAGGACGGGCCGATGGCAGCCCCCGGCCCGGAGGCCGTCGCGCACCGCCTCGAGCATCTCCACGCTCGCACCCATGCCGGAGAGCGAGGCCCGGCGCGTGCGGGGCGAGCTCCAGTTGGGACCTTGGCCATCCGCGACGTCGATGCGGGCGCCCTCGACCCGGCCGAGAGCGGAGACCATGGCCATGGAGTCGCGCAGCACGGCCTGCCATTCCGGCGCGGCGTTGTCCATGCCGTAGCCACCCCAGTTCCGCCGCAAAGACCCATCGCGTTCGCGGCTCCACCACTGGGGCAGTGCCTCCGCCTGCCGCGAATGGCCGCCGTGCGGCACGATCTCGCTGAGGACGTGGGTACCGTGCTGGCGGAACGTACCCAGGAGGTCGGCGAGGCCCTCGGCTCCGCCCAGGATGGGGTCCACCTGGCCGAAGTCGCGCGGGTCATAGTGATTCCAGCCGCCGTGCAGGGGGTCCGGCGGGGTCTTGTGCTGTTGCACGGCGTTGAGCCAGACCGCGGTGACCCCCAGGTCGGCGAGGTAGGGCACCTGGTGGGCCAGCGCGGCGAAGCCACCCACGTCACTGAAGCGCGAGTCGATATGGCCTGCGGCCGAGAGCTCGTAGAGGACACCGCCGCGCAGCCAATCCGGGTAGCGGATAGGCTCCCGGAAACCGTGGGCAACGTACCAGCGACGGGCCTCGGCGCGGGGCCCGTCGTCCTGGGCCGGGCCGAGCCAGAGGCCCTGGTACCCGACCTCGGCGGTCTCTCCCGGCCCGAGCCGCCAGCAGACGTCCACGCGGGCCGTCAGGGCCTCGGCAGAGTCCCCCAGGTCCGCCGCCTCGATGGCAGCCCAGTAGGCCATGCACAGGACCTGGCCCGAGGCGAGAGGACGCATGCGGAACGTCGGCGGCCGCCACTCGGCCGCACCCGGGGCAGCCGCCGGTGCCACGGCGAGCTGCAGGCCCAGAAGGTCCTGGGTCCCAGCCGTGGTGTTGGTATAGCGGACACTACGCTTCCAGGCGTCAGGGCCGAGCTCCGGGAAGGGCCGGTACTGGTCCATGAGGATGCCAGGCTCGCGACGGTAGGTGACGTCCCAGCCGCCGGCCGGGACCTGGGTGACGGCGTCCGGGTGGGGGCTGTCGGCCCGCAGCAGGTCCCCGTGGTCGGCGAGGCGGAGGTTCAGGGCAGGCCCGGGCAGGGACCGGCTGATGGCGGGGGCCACGAGCCAGCCATCCCGGATCGTCCACGGGTTGGGCGAAGCGCGGTTGCCAGGCTGCAGCGCGGCGCACCCGGCGCCGACCGCCGCGGCCACGGCCGATGTCATCAGTACCCCCGCGCAACGCATCTCTGGCTCCTTTGGGTCTGCCCGCAGGCGGCGCGACGACCGGTCACTACCCTACCTGCCTATCCGTGCATCACAACTGCCGCCACGGGCGGCTGGCCGAGGGTAGGGAGCAGAGACCACGCCAAGGCGCCAGGACGCAAGAGGGGCGGAAGAGTGGGGACCAGAAGACCCGTTAGCCTCTGGTCTCCCATGCCCGGTCGGGTCCGGCGACCCCGTGCAGCACTCTGGGCAGAGCGCCCCCCGCTACGTCCTCGCCGACGACCTCCGCAAGCTCCGCTCCGCCCCCAAACCGCCGGCCGCAGGCCCCCGCGTCACCGGCCACGCCCCCCCTGGCTGGGACGATGGCGGCAAGCAGGATACAGAGGCCTCCGGCGGCCGGGGAGGCTCACTCCCCCGGACCCCCACGAGCATGCCGACCGCGGCAGACCCTGCGGACGACCGCGCGGAGCGCGTGGGGTTCGCAGCATCGCCGCGGCCGGCGTGTGCCAGGCTTCGCCCCGCGGGCCATGGGGCCCATCCGTCCCATCGGTCCCATCCGTCCCACCCCGCCCCCGGGAGAGCAAAGCAGCCCGACCCCACGGCAATGGGGCCGGGCCGGGCCGATCCGGGCCGAGGAGACCCGAGCAGGGGCTCTGTCCCGGGAACAGCGAGGGTTGCTGCAACCCGGCCTGACGCGTCTCGCCACGGCGGGCCCGGACTCTCACGATGACGCCGCGCCGGCGTCCGCCAGGTTCAGGGCCAGGAGCTGCTCCAGGATCTTCTCTTCCGGCATGTCGGCCGACCACTCGCCGCCCCGGGCGGCCTGGTAGGCCGCGCAGACCGCCTCGTCCAGCCGGCGGTGGGCCAGGGCGAGCCAGGTCGGACGCTGGTTGTACAGGTTGGTCAGGGTGCGCTTCGCCAGGCTCTGGGCGCACAGGGGGTCACGCGGCACCCGGCGCGGGTAGCGGGCGAGGCCGACGTTGCCCGGTCCGACGGGACGCTTGGCGGCAGCCTCGCGCCGGGCCAGGGCCACCGCGTGCTCGGCGAGACCGAATTCCAGGGCGGTGGCGTCCGGCTCGCGCACCTCGGCCGGCGCGCCGGCGGCCAACCGCGGATTCACGATGAAGCGATCCCACGGACCGCCGACCGTCGCCGGGAACTCGAGCACCCCCTCCCGCGTCCACTCCGGCGGGTTCAGCCAGGCGTCCCGCAGCCGGACCAGTTCTGCGGCGGCCTCGCCGATCGCCGCCACCAGCGGGTCACCCGCCCGCTCCCTCCCCGGAGCCCAAGGAAAAGGGAACGTCTCGAAACAGGTCGTGGGGGTGTAGCGGAAGCCGCTCTCCCGCTCCCGAACCTGTGTGCCCTGGGCCAGTGCCCAGACTTCGTGCAACCGCGAGTGCAGGAGGCCGAGGAAGGTGTCGTCGGGACGGGCAAACACGATCAGTTGGTCGTCGGGGAGAACTGGAGAGGCGACCCAGGCATACAGCCTATGCTTGGCCACCCGCGGACTGACGATGACTCGCGGCAGGCGGCTGACTGCCGAGCGCATCGCAGGCTGGGTGATGCCGTGGAGCCACCAGCGGTCGCGAAGCCGCGCGTCGCGGTTCACCATACGAGATGGCTTGACGTGCTGTTCCAGATATGCGAACGGGACTTCATACCCCGCCGCCACCGCGACCTCCATGTCGACGCCGAAATCCACCACCCACGTGCCCTTGTTGCGGCCTGCTACATCGCTGCCATTCGGGTAAGGAAATAGCACGTCCGAGTTGGGCCTGAGACCTGGGTTTCCATGCGGTGTGAGCATCCCAACCGCGACCTCGAACGGAACGGCAAACGGGCCGCGCTTCTGGGATCCACGCGAGGCGATCCCGGTGTTCAGGGGCAGGATCCTGGCTCGCGTTATCTCTGCAGCCGAACTCAGGTTTGGGCCTATGGTGTGGACAGACTGGCCATCGAGGACGCGCCTGCTCTCCGTGCCATCGTCGAAGCCGACCATGGAGACGTGGACACTGGCGCCGTCCAAGACCCATGGTCGATCGCTCTCGGCAAAGAAGATGCTGCCGGTCTCCCGGATCCTCTCCAGGACGCGTCGGTTGGCGCCGCCGCGGATGCCCTGGGTAGCCAAGAGGCCGGCCCGCCGGCACCGTCCGGCCTCGATATGGGCCCTGGCCCTCTCGAACCAGTAGCAGCACAGGTCGGCGGACTGAGCAAGCCGACCAGCGTAGACCCTGAACAGGCAACCCATGTAGGCTTCACCAAGTTGCCGCCTCTGGAACGACCTTCCCAGGAACGGCGGGTTCCCGACCAGGAAGTCGACCTTGGGCCACTCGGGTTCCCGCGGGTGCTCCGGATCGGACAGGTCAAGGATGGAGTCCATGCACCGGAAGTTGCCGGACAGTGGTCTCAGGATGGGCTTCTGCTGCACGCCGAAGCCGTTGGCGCGAGTCCACTGCAGGTAACCGATCCAGACCGTCATCTGGGCCAGGTCGTGAGCGTAGGGGTTGATCTCGATGCCATAGAGCTGCCAGGGCCCGACCGTGGGCAGGAAGCTCGCCTGCAGCCGGTCCTGGGCGAAGAGGATGACCCCCTTCTCCAGGTCCTTGAGCTTCTGCAGGACCACGTAGAGGAAGTTCCCCGAGCCGCAGGCCGGGTCGAGGACCTTCAGGGATGACAGGCGTTCCAGGAACCGCCGGACGATGAGGGTTCCCTCCAGCTTGGCTTTGCGCAGCCTCAGCGGCGCCATGCCTCCGGAGCCCGGCGGAAGCATGGCGTCCACCGCCTCACGCACCGTCGCCCACTCCCGGCGAATCGGCGCCATGACGACCGGCTCCACCAGCGTCTCGATGTCCTCACGGCCGGTATACTCCGCCCCGAGCTGCGACCGCAGCGCCGGGTCCATCCCGCGCACGAAAAGGGTCCCGAAGATGCTCGGGTCGATGGCGCTCCAGTCCAGGGCCGCCACCGCTGTGACCTGGCGCAGTTCGTCGGCGGTCAGGTCGATGACCGAGGCGCTGTCGAACAGGTTGCCGTTGAAGTGCGGGATGTCCCGCAGCAGGAAGTCGCCTCCCGTGGCCATAGCCTGGAAGAGGCCGGAGAGGTAGGAGGAGAAGCGCTCGGGCCTGTCCGTGGAGGCTCGCAGGATCTCCGTGAACAGGCCGTCCGGCAGCAGCCGGATGTCCTCCGCGAACAGACAGAAGACGATGCGGTCCAGAAAGTGCGCCACGGCTCCGGGGTCCAGGCCGCGGTCCCGGAGGACCTGCGCCAACTCGGCCAGCCGCCCGGCCGCATCGGCGGTGATGCTGGCGCAGGTCACGCCCGGGCGCAGGGCCTCGGGGTTGTGGAACACGGCCCGGAGCTTCGCCAGGCCATCGGGGCTGGCGAGGTCCTGCAGCCGGATCACATGGGTCGTGGCCGGCGTCGACGTGAAGTTCGTGTGGATGACGATGCGATCCATGTCGCACGTCACCAGCAGCGGCGGGTTCTCCAGGTCCTCGCGGTAGAGCAGGAGCTGGTCGTAGGCTGCGTCAAGGTCCTTGTGCTTCCCCTTGTACTCCCAGCCGAAGAAGGCCCTCTTCCAGACATCGGACCAGCCCCTCGACTCGGCTCGGGGCGTGCCGCCGTCGCCGCCGCCGTGCTTGGCGGCGCCGCGCTCAAAGGTGAACCACTCGCCGGTGGGGTCTGCCTCGGCTGGCTTCGGATGCTCCACCAGCTCACACAGGTCGAGGAAGTGCTGCTGGGAAGCCGAGCGCTCCGTGAGCTGGACCTTCTGCCACTTGGCGACGAACTGCATTCCGGTCATGGTCTACTCCGTCCCCCGCCAGTACCCCGCCGGCCGCGAGCCCCAACAAGGCGATCCCCCTTCGTGTAGCCCCTTCGCCCATCGCGCCACCTGCTACACCGCGCCACTATGCCACGCCCCGAAGCCCCTGGCCAATCCCCCACCCGCACCCGCGTCGGCCAGGCAACCGGCGGCGGGGTCCCGCGCCTGCGCATGGGCGTCAAGCTAAGCCGATAGCGTCTTGCGCGGTCAGGTCTGCCCGCGCCTGCGACGCCACTACGAACGGCCGGGCCTGTGTTCGTAGTGTGCTCGCAAGCCCAGCGTCCCCAAGGCTGGGCAAGAGCATATCCCGGCTTAGCTTGACGCGAATGCGCGCCTGCGGGATGCCTGCCGCCGGTTGCATCCCGGCGGAGGACGGCCAGGGCTCCACGCCCTCCGGGCGGAAGGGCCTCGGATGCGCGCCTCCTGCTCCTGCTCTTGCCTCCCGCCGCACCACTTCACCCTTTCAGGGCTCGGCAAGGTGGTGGGGGCGGGCGTGCTCGACCCAGGGCGCTGCCCTGGGCTGAGGGATTTCGCCCTTTCAGGGCTCGGCAAGGTGGTGGGGGCGGGCGTGCCCGACCCAGGGCGCTGCCCTGGGCTGAGGGATTTCGCCCTTTCAGGGCTCGATTCCCCCGTGCCTGCTCTTGCTCCTGCTCCTGCTCTCCTCCCCCCGCGACGAGCCCCCGGGCGCGGAGGGTTCCGGGCCGCCGGGTCGAGGGCGTTCGTCGGGCGGCGTCTGCCGGCGTTGCCATCCCCTGCCCCTGCCGCTATACTTGCTGACGGCAGCGTCTGAGAGCGATGCATCGTACCCCCCGAGAGCCGGCGAGCATGGCGGAGGACGCACTCGTGAGCGAACCGTCTGGCACCGTCCAGCATCCGCGCCCGCTGTGGGCGCCCTGGCGCATCGAGTACATTCGCGGCCCCAAGGCCGGGAGCTGCTTCCTGTGCGACAAGGCGGCCAGTGACGCCGCGGCGGACCACGTGGTGTTCCGGGGGCAGTCCTGCTACGTACTGCTGAATGACTTCCCCTACAACTCCGGGCATCTGTTGGTGGCGCCCTTCCGGCACGTTCCGGACCTGGCGGACCTGGACTCGAGGGAACGCAACGAACTGATGGAACTGATGGTCAGAAGTACCGCGGTGCTGCGGCGTCTGATGGCGCCCACGGGGTTCAACCTGGGGTTCAACCTGGGGGAAGCCGCGGGCGCAGGGCTGGCCGAGCACGTGCATGGGCACGTGGTGCCGCGCTGGCTGGGTGATACCAATTTCATGTCGGTCATCTCGGACGCACGGGTCGTCCCGGAGGCGTTGGACGCCACGGCCGAGATGATCCGCAGGGCCTGGGCGTAGAATGCGGAGCCGGTCTGGGGCGGGCCGCAGCCCGCGAGCCAGGGTTGGACACCGGCGCACGTCGGCGCGGGCGTGGCGGTTGCAGCCATGGGAGTGACAGCGATGAAGATCAGGAGCCGTCGGGCATGGGGCCAGGCCGCAACCGCGGCTGCACTGGTGGTCGTGCTGGGCAGTTGCGTCACGGAGCCGGAGACCGGGCGGAAACGGCTCATCCTGACCTCCATGTCGCAGGAGACCAGCCTCGGCCAGCAGTCCTGGGCCGAAGTCCAGAAGCAGGAACAGCCCAGCACCGACGCCGCCAAGACCGCCGCCGTCCAGCGGGTCGGCACGGCCCTCAGCAAGGCCATCGCCCAGTCGGGGTTCGAGTGGGAGTTCAAGTGTTTCGCCTCGCAGGAAATGAACGCCTTCTGCCTGCCGGGCGGCAAGGTGGGGGTCTACGAGGGCCTGTTCAAGAACCTCGGCAACGACGCCGAACTGGCGGCGGTGGTGGGCCATGAGATTGCGCACGCCACGGCCCGGCACGGCGGGGAACGCATGACCCAGGCCATGGCGGTGGGGCTGGCGGGTCTTGGGCTGAACATGGCCCTGGAAAGCAAGGCCGTCGAGAACCGGGAGCTCTGGATGACCGCCTACGCCGGCATCTCCACCGTCGGCGTGATCCTGCCTTACAGCCGCGTGCACGAGTACGAGGCCGACGAGATCGGGGCCCTGTACATGGCCCGGGCCGGCTATGACCCGCGCTCGGCCATCAGTTTCTGGGAGAAGTTCGCCGCCAGCAAGACGGGTGCCTCGGTGCCCGAGATCCTGTCGACGCACCCGGTGGACGGCAACCGGGTGGCACGCCTCAAGCAGATCATGCCCAAGGCCCTGGCGGAATACGAGAAGTGCGCCCAGAAACACGGCCTGGGCAAGGCGTACTGAGATGCCCTGCACACCGGCCGTAGAGCGTTGCTGGACCAGCCAGCGAAGCTCCGCCTCAAACCGCCGAGAGGTCCCAGCGGTCTGGAGGCCGGGATCTCCGCATCCCGGCGGCGGGTTCCGGAGGACCCGCCCTCCAGGCGTTCCCGGCGTGGCCGGGAACTGGCCTCAACAGGGCCTTCACTCCGGACTGCCGGCAGGGACGGCCGGCCCCGGCGGCGCCGGGATGCCGGCCTGGCGGCGCAGATCGTCGATGTCGAGGCCCCGGAAGTAGGCCGGCAGGTTGGTCCAGACGCTGTGGTAACCGAAGCCTCCCTCGCGCATCTCGCGCAGGGCCTCCGCCCGACTCCAGCCCTGGACGGCGACACGGTATACTGCGCACATCAGCCCGGTGCGGTCAGCGCCGTGCTGGCAGTGGACCAGGGCGGGCTGGCGCTCGGGTTGCGTGACCAGCTTCAGGAAGCGCACGAGCTCCTCCTCCTCCTCGGGGTGCCAGGCCTTCATGGTGATGTGCTCACGAATCAGGCCCGTGTTGTCCAGCTCGTACCGGTCCGAATGGAACGAGCGCAGGTTGATCACCATCCGCACGCCCAGGGCCTTGAGCTCCTGCATGCCGGCGCCGGTGGGCTGGGCGCTGCGATAGAGCGTCTCGCTGACCTTGTAGAGATTCGGCACGCCAGGGACGGAAAGGGGCTGGGCCCAGGCGGCGGGACGCACGGCCGGCCCGTCCTCGGCGGCTCTCCCGGGGCTCGGCAGGCAGCAGGCCAGGCAGGCCGCCAGGCAGGCGGCAACGACGGGCGGCATAGCCGTGCGCGGTAGGTTCATGCCATCGGGTCCAGGCTCTTGCGGGAGCGCTTCAGACCACTACTATATAACCGCTTTGGAATCCCGCGTCACCACGGCCCCACAGGGGTCAGGGCTGTCTGGGGATCGCGGTCCGCGGGGACGTGGGCCAGGTTGAGTGCGATGAAGCGGCTGCTGGTTCTAACCATCAAGACGGTCGGCTGGGCGCTGGTTCTGCTGGTGCTCGCGTGCCTGCTGACGGCCGTCGTCTGGGAGGCCAACGGCATTCCGGAGTGGGGGGCCAACGCCATCCGGGCGGCGGCAGCCGATCGGGGGATCAGCCTGCGTGCTGACAACGTCCGAGCTGGCCTCGTGGGCGGCCTGGTTCTGGACGATGCCCATGTGCGTCTCGACCGCGATGACATCCCGTGGGTGCTCAGCGCCCAGGAGGTCCGCCTGCGGCCGCGCCTGGCCGGCCTGCTGATCGGCGACATCCAGGTCCAGGAGGTCACCTTCCGGGGCGCCTCCCTCACCCTCGGCGAGGCCGCGCTCACCCAGGGCGACGCGGCCCCAGCGGCCCTCCGCCTCGAGCGCTGCAGCGGCATGGCGCAGCGTCGGCGGGATGGGGTCCTGACGGTGGCCGTGGACGGCCTGGCCGAGAAGGTCTCGGTGCACCTGGAGGCGGAAGTCCGGGGCCTGGACGCTGTCTCTCTGCGAGACCGTGCGGTGGGCAAGCCCGGAGTCCCGTCCGCGGCAACCGGGGGTGCCGGTGCGCCGGAGCCGAGCGGTCGGTCCTTGAAAGAGTCCCTGGCGCGGGTTGCCGATCTGCTGGCCGCGGCACACCTGTCGGAACGGGATGCCTTTCTGAGTGGCCACCTGAGCCTGGACCTGCGAAAACCCCGGGAGGTCACGTTCGCGGGCGAGGCAGGCCTGGCCGACCTGGTCCTGGGGGACTTGCTGGTCAGCCGTTTCAAGAGCCGGTTGTATTGCCGGGGCTCCGAGATCCGGCTGCAGGCCTTCCGCCTGGTCGTGGGCCATGGCGAGACCGTGACGGGGGACGTCCGGGTGGACCTGGCCGCCGGGGAGGTCAGCGGCACGGTCCACGGTCAGGTGCTGCCGGCAACCCTCGGCCGGATTCTGCCGGAACCGCGGCGGGCCTGGCTTGGCCGGTTCCAGGCCGGGGTCCCCCTGGACATCACGGCCGAACTGCTGCCGTCACCCCTGGCACGCGAGCGCTGGCAGGTCCGGGCCGACGTGACCGGGCGTGACCTGCAGTTGCCCGGCATCGAGGTGAGCCAGTTCAGTGCGGCGGGCTCCTGGGATGGCCAGGACCTCACCGTGGACCGCTGGCATGCCGAGATGGAGGGCTCAGGCCGGGAGCGGATCGAGGGCCGGTTGACCTGGCACCAGGCCGAGGGGACCGTGGAGGGCGAGTGCCTGGCCCGCTGCCAACCTGTGGAGCGGGCCCGCCAGGCCGGGGTGCCCGCGCTGAACCGGGCCCTGCGCGACGTCGAAGTCCCGGGCGGGGCCACTCTCCGGGTACGCCTCGAGCGCTCACCACTGGACTGGCGCCGGCTGCGCGCCGCCGCGTCCCTGACGGCAGACTCCGCCCGGGTCCGGGGCCGCGCCATCAGCCCGGTCTCCATCGAGGGTGACTTCGCTGAGGGCGTGTTGACCCTCGGCAGGATCGGCGCCGGGTTCGCCGACGGGCCTGCCGACGCGGTGCTCCTCAGCCTGACGACCGACGTGTCCCAGGCGCTCTCCACCGGCACCTGGGAAGTCCGTTTCGACCTGCACTCCAAGGCCCTGGCCGAACCAGTCCCGAGCCCTGGGGGCGGGCTGGCGCCGTGGACGGAGGTCGCCGCACTTCGCGGGGCGGCGCTGTTCACGCCGGCCTCGGGGGCGGTGGACGTCAGCGCCGAAGGGACCGCCTGTCCCGGGCGCTGGTACGCCTCCTACATGCCTCGTCTCGGCCTGCCCGCCAGTGGGATCATCCGCGACATCCGCTGTGCCGCCGACGCGCCGGCCAGGGTCGTCGTCACGGCGGCCCGTGCCGGCCAGCGTCAGCCCCTGCGCCTGCTGCTGTCGGTCAGCGCCGACGGGCCGCGCTACGGCGACCTGGTCTTCCGCACCATCCAGGGGACGATCGAGGTGCTTCCCCGCCAGCTCTCGTTCCAGGGGGTCCGCGCCACCACCAGCACCGGCGACGAGCTGGCGTTGGACCTGCGGCTGGACACCGAGCCCCTGGCGGTCACCATCGCGAACGCCCGCGTCACCGGCAATCCCGACGTCGTCCACGCCTTCATCGAGGATCGTGACGCCAAGGCCATCTACCGATCCGTCTGGAAAGACTTCCGCTGGAGCCCGGAACACCCCGCCGTCATCGACCTGCGCTCGCTGGCCTACCGCGAGATCGCCGGCGGTCGGAGCTGGGAACTGACCCTGGACGCCGACCTGCGCGCCGAGATGGCTACCTACAAGGACTTGCCCCTGCGGAGCCTCGAGACGACGGTCGGCCTCGACCTGCCGAAGAAGGTCACCGTGCGCGCGCACCGGATCGAGACCGATACGGCCACCCTCGAGGGGAGCGTCGACATCCTCACCGGCAGCGACCCCAAGTGCACCTTCGCCATGCGGCAGCTCGCCGGCGGCCAGGACCCATCCCATGTCCTGCGCCTGCTCAACCCGGCCTGGGGAGCCGTCCTGGGCCCCCTGACCTTTGCGCCGGACACGGCCGTGGACTGCCAGGGGTCCTTCTACCTGAACCGCGATCCGTTGCTGCTGCTCAGCGGTTCGCTCAAGGGGGCCTGGCTGCAGTTCCGCGGCCTGCAGGTGGGCGACCCCGTAGCCCGGTGGGGCCTGAGCCAGTCCGAGGTGCGCTGGGACCTGACCTCTGGCAAGCTCTTCGGCGGGCCCGTGGCGGTCACGGGCCTCTACGACCTGGAGGCAGGGCGGGGCACCGTGGCGTTCCGTGGCGAGGGCATGGCCATGGACCAGGTCGGGCCTCACATCGGCATGAAGAGCGAGGCCGTCGGCCAGCAGGGCCTCCTCTCGGCCCACTGCCGTCTGGACATCCTGCGGGGCTGGGCCGGCCGGGCCTTGCAGGTCTACGGAGACGGGGACCTCTCCCTGCAGGAGGCCGACCTCTGGCGAGTCCCCTTCTTCGACCAGCTCGGCCGCGTGCTGGACGTTACCTTCCTGAACCGCCTCACGGGAGGCAAAGCATCGAGCCTGGGCCGGATCACCCGCCTCGACGCCGACCTGGGGTTCTCGGGGGACTGCGTCGTGGTCCGCTCCCTGGCCACCGACGGGACCATCCTCTCCCTCCGCGGGCACGGCCGGTACTGCTGGGAGACCGACAGCATCTACCTGGCCGTCAACGGCCAAGCCCTGGACAGTGCTGGCCTGGTGGGGCTGATCTTCAAGCCCCTCTCCTGGGCCTTCTTCAACGCCGAACTGACGGGGACCTCGAAGGACAGCAAGTGGCGGCTGTCCACAGCGCTGGACAAGGCGCTCCCCGGGGGGGCGGGGGACCCGGGCCCACAGGCCCCGCCGTAGCGGTGTTCCGCAGGCGGGGCTCGGAGCCGGGGCGAGATGCGTGGCCGCTGCGGGCCATGGCCCGACAACGCACGGCGAACGGGCAGGGCAGGGCCGCGCCAGCCTCCCGGGACCCGGATTGGACCCGGGGTCCCCCTTTTTCGCCCGCGGGGGCGGGGCCTCCGTGTAAACCCGGCATCGCCGTGGTAGAGTAAGGCGTTTGCTGAACACGACGACGGGCAGAAGAGATATCGGCGCATGCTCATCCTCAGGAAAGTCAGGTCGTTCTTCTCGAACGACATCGGTATCGATCTGGGTACGGCCAACACCCTGGTTTTCGTCCGCGACCAGGGCATCGTCCTGAACGAGCCTTCGGTGGTGGCGGTGCTGCGCGAGACCAACAAGGTGCTGGCCGTGGGCGAGGAGGCCAAGCGCATGCTCGGCCGCACCCCCGCCAACATCGAGGTCAAGCTCCCGATGAAGGACGGCGTCATCGCCGACTTCGACATCACCGAGGAGATGCTGCGCTACTTCATCCACAAGGTCAGCGGCCGGCGCAAGATCATGCGGCCGCGGGTCCTGGTGGCGGTACCAACGGGCATCACCGAGGTCGAGACGAGGGCGGTGAAGGAGAGTGCCCTGCGGGCCGGGGCGCGGGAGGTCTTCCTGGTGGAGGAGCCCATGGCGGCGGCCATCGGCGTCGGCATCCCGGTGCAGGAGCCCTCCGGCAACATGATCGTCGATATCGGCGGCGGGACCACCGAGGTCGCCGTCGTCTCCCTGGCCGGCATCGTCGAGTGGCGCAGCATCAAGAACGGCGGCAACGCCATGGATGAGGCCGTCATCCAGTACCTCAAGCGCCAGTACAGCCTTTTCATCGGCCAGATCACCGCCGAGCGGATCAAGATCGAGATCGGCAGCGCCTACCAGCTCGACAAGGCCCTGACCATGGATGTCAAGGGCCGCGACCTCATGGGCGGCCTCCCCAAAACGGTCACCATCACTTCCGACGAGATCCGGGAGGCCCTGAGCGAACCGGTCAGCCGCATCGTGGAGGCTGTGCGAGTCAGCCTGGAACGTTGCCCGCCGGACCTCTCTGCTGACCTCATCGACCACGGCATCGTGCTGGCCGGGGGAGGGGCCCTGCTGCGGGGCCTGGACCGCATGATCCAGGTGGAGACGGGGCTCTCCGTCACCGTGGCCAAGGACCCGCTGTTGGCAGTGGCCAAGGGCGCCGGCACCGTGCTCGAGGAGATGGACACGCTCTCCCGCGCCATCCACTCGTCGGCCAAGCGCCCCAGGAAGTGGTGAGGGCCCGACGCCGCGCCCCGCGCTGGGTGGCCCACGGCCCGCCGGCTGCTGACCGAACCGCGGGCGCGCCTTGACCCTTCCCCCGTCGTCGTCCCCTCGCCGCGGTCGAACGGGCCATGCAGGCGCATCCGGAGGCCCTGGAAGACCGGGCGTAGCGAAAGGGAGTTGGCTACCCATGCTGACAGACCGCAAGATCCTGCCCAAGATCGAGCGCATCGAGGAGACCTACACCGGGCTGCGCTTCCACGCCGTGGCCAGCGTGCCCATGGAGATGTGGGAGACCCGCGACCACTTCCGCGCCGAACCCGCCGCCGGCGACGGCGCCCGCTGGACGGCAGCCCCGGTGGGCACCGCCTGGGGCGGCAGCGGGGTCACGGCCTGGTTCCGCGGCGATGCCACCCTCCCCGCCGCCGGCCACCGCCGACGGGTCTTCGCGCGCATCCTGACCCATGCCATCTCGGCCACCAACCCGGGTTCGAGCATCGACCAGACCCTCCTCTTCGTCGACGGTCGCGAGGCGGGGGTGTTCGACCCGAACCACCCGTTCGTGCTGGTGGCGCCGTCCGGGAAGAAGGGCGGCACGTACCACCTGGCCTTCGAGTGTTACGCCGGGCACTCGTTCCCGGGCACCCAGCCCTTCGATCAGCCCACGGTCATCGAGCCCAGGGGCAAGCGCTTCGGTGGCGTGGAACTGGTCCTGGAGCGTGAGGATGTCACCGCCTTCGTCGCCGATCTGCGCACCCTGATTCTGCTGGTCAAAGTCCTGGACGACAACAGCCTGCGCAAGAACCAGGTCCTCCGCGCCTTCGCCGGGGTCTATGCGCGGGTGGAC
>Ga0172371_10005779_pt1 | contig 18249 bp, 11 predicted proteins | sample Lak12m_FD_114543 | JGI IMG/M metagenome (GOLD analysis project Ga0172371, IMG submission 114543) | Freshwater microbial communities from Kabuno Bay, South-Kivu, Congo - kab_022012_12m | ecosystem: Environmental > Aquatic > Freshwater > Lake | place: Democratic Republic of the Congo: South-Kivu...
AGGGCGCCCTGGATGCGGTCGTGGTCTCCCCGCCGCGCCAGGTGTTCACGGCCACCTGGGTCCGGTTGCGGTGCGAGTACGGCTGCTCGGGATACGGGCAGTGTCGGACCTGCCCGCCGTACTCGCCCCTCCCCGAAACGACCCGAAAAATGCTCGATGAATACCGCTCGGCGATCCTGCTGCACGGGCGCCAGTGGAAGTCGATCCGCGAGATTGCCCAGGACTTGGAGCGGAAGGTCTTTCTGGCCGGCTACTACAAGGCGTTTGCCTTCCTGTGCGGGCCGTGCGACGCGTGCAAGACGTGCGTGGTGGCCAAGGCGAAACGCGGGGGTCCGATCGCGGCGTGCAAACACCCCGAACTGGCTCGGCCGGCGATGGAAGCCGCGGGAATCGACGTTTTCGCCACGGCCCGCGCGGCCGGACTCCCCATTGAAGTCATCCGCTCGACCGACTGTCCGCAGGACTATTACGCGATGGTGTTGGTGGAGTAGCGGGGCCGTCGCGGCGGGGACGCAAGCCCTCGGCCTGGCGGGCGGCTTCGGCGGAGGCTTTCTCCTCGCCCATGCGGCGCAACAGGTCGGCCAGACGCATGTAGTTGTGAGCGAGGACGCCCTGGAGGGGCGCGTTGGGATCGCGCTCCATCGCCGAGTTGAACGAGGCGATGGAGCCTTCCAGCATGGAGCGGGCCTCGGGCAGTTTGTTACGTTCCTCGAGGAGCCCGGCAAGCAACTCCTGAATGATTCCCATCGAGAACCTGTAAAAGGAGGTGCGAGGAAAGCGCCGGACGAGCACCGACTGCAAATCGAACGCCTTCCGGAGGCCGGCCTCAGCACCCGCCGGATCGCTCTTCCAAAGAATGCCCGCCACCCGGAGGCGGATATGGACCTGCGAGACCGCGTAATCCGGGACGTTGGGATGCTCCGCGACGAGTTCCTCGGAAATCGCCAGGGCCTTCTCGAGCATGGCGCGCGATGACTGCTGCGCTTTCCGGTCCGTGGCCTCCGGCGAGAACGGCATGGGGCCGGCCTGCATGGCGTACGTTTCGCTCAAATCGTAACGGTAATCGGGGACATCCGGGTGTTCGTCGACCAGCTTCTGAAGGATCTTCGTTGCCTGATTCATGGTCTCCGGGGTGAGGTTCGCGCGGCGATTGGACCGTTGGAAGGAAGCTTCCCGATAGCAGAGGGCCAACAGGTGGCGGTAGTCGGGCACGGCGGGATGGTCGGCCACGAGCCGCTTCAGCAAGCCGATGGCCTTCTTCAGGTTCTCCTCCCGCTCTCCCGGGTTGATCCTCGGAAACGGCGGACGATCGCCCGCCGCCCGGCCGTCGGGACCCGGAACGCGAGGGCCGCGCGGCGGGCCGCCGCGGTCGTCTTCGGGCCCGGGCGGCGGGCCGGCCTCGCCTTTTCCAAAGCCGCGCCGCTCCGGAGGCGGCTCGCGCGAATCCCGACCGGAATCGGGCGGGCCGCGGCGATGGCCGCGCGGCCCGCCGAGAGCGAGTGGAGGAGGGCCCGGCGAACGGCCGGGCCCCTTGCCCAGGTTATAGTACGTCCGCGCCAGCTCGTACTGGTGCTCCGCCGACGCGGAGGATTGCGCGGATGCCCCCTCCAGGGTCGCCAGCGCGTCCAAATGAGACTCTTGTCCTTCTTCCTGCTTGTTGGTGGCCATGTAGACGTTGCCGAGCTCGTTCTGAATCCGCGCCATTTCCGTGGGAAGGTTCGCGTCCTGGCCCGAGGCCCCGGCCAGACGCCGGTACAACTCAATCGCCCGCAGGTAGGCGGACTTCGACTCTTCGTACTGGCCCAGACGCTGACGAATGTCGCCCACCCGGCGGTTGGCCTCGGCGACCTTGCGACGGAGCTTGGCGTCGTCGCCGCTCTGACTTGCCAGGCGGTCGTAAAAGGCGAGCATGCGCTCCAACAGCGCGGCCGCCTCCTTCGACAACACCGGCTGGACCGGCACGGTGATTTCCTCGTTCGCATCGCCGACCACGGTGAGCGACGACGCCGACGGGATGCGGTCCGGGGCGAACTGCTGGAAGATGTTGTCGAGGGCCTCTAGCGCCAAGGCCGAGGTCTCTTCGGCCTTCTTCCGCTGCTTGGCCGTGCGCACGTAGCCCACGCTCGCCACGACGGCCACCAGCACCAGCAGCACGAGCGTGCTCGCCGCCAACGCCGCGACCACCCGGTTGCGCCGCGACCATCGCCACAGACGCTCGACCCCGGACGCCCGACGGGCCAGAATCGGCCGGTCTTCGAGAAAACACTGGAGGTCGTGGGCCAACTCGCCGGCCGACCGGTATCGATCGGCCGGGTCGTGGGCGGTGGCCTTGAGGACGATCGTTTCCAAGTCGCGAGGGATCGCGGGGTTCAGCTTTCGCGGACGGGTCGGGGCGCCGACCGTGATCTTGTGGATCAGGCTGCTGCGGTCCGTATCCTCGAAGGCCGGCCGGAGCGTTAGGAGCTCGTAGAGGGTCAAGCCGAGGCTGTAGACGTCGCTGCGGGCGTCGGTCCGGCCGGAAAGCTGTTCCGGCGCCATGTAACGCAGCGTTCCCACCACCGCGCCGGTCTGCGTCACTTGGTCCTGCTCCACGGCCTTGGCCAGTCCAAAATCCGTGATCCAGACCACGCCCTGCGAGTCCAGGAGCAGGTTCGCCGGCTTGATGTCGCGGTGCAGGGTATGGTGGGCGTGCGCGTACTGGAGCGCCTCGGCCACTTGAAGGCCAATGACCGCAACGCTCTGCCAAAAGGATGGGCCGAACTGCCACGCCTCGGGGCGAGGCGGCTCGATCGCGGCGTCGACGCGGACCGGCGCGCCACCCCCGTTCGCTCCGTCGCCGCTGGAGCCCCGCACGTCCTCGGAGCGCACGCTCGCGCCGGACGACGGAGTGATCGCAGTCGACTCTTCCCAGGAAAGGCCCGCGGTCTCCGCGGAGCCGGGCGACGCAGCGCTGAAGTCGCGCGACGGGCCGAACTGCCCCCGAACCAGGAGTCCGGCAAGGCGAACGGCCTCCTTGACGGGTGCCGCGCGCGGCTCCCCCCCGCCCTGCTCGACTCCCGCCGCCGTGCCGGGAAGGCCCGATTGCTGGAGCTCGCCAAGAATCGCATCCAGCCCGACGCCCCGGATGAGCTGCATGACAATATAATGGAACCCCTCCTGCTCGCCGACGCCGAACACCGGGACGATGTTGCTGTGGTGGAGCCGTGCGGCGGTCTGCGCTTCCCGCCGGAAACGCTGCAACTGCCGGGGGTTCAGGAGCGACTGCCTGGGCAACACCTTAACGGCGACATGGCGGCCAAGCGACTCCTGAAAGGCCTCGTAGACGATCCCCATCCCCCCGCGACCGATCTCGCCGAGGATGCGGAAATCGCCCAGGCGCTCCAGCTTCAGCGCCCCCAGCGACGCGCGGGCGCCGCTGGCCTCTTCCTTGTGGGTCTTCAGTTGTTCCATGGCGGCAATCGTGGGGAAGAGGTCCTCGATTTCCGCGGCCAGATCCGGGTGCTCCGCCGCGTACTCAAAGATCGAAGGGCACTGCCCCTGGCGCTGCCGTTCGATGAATTCGGCCGCGAGGACTTCCAGCGGATCGCGTTGGTCTTCCGGCTCAGGCATCTTGGCTTCCCTCGAAGAAACCGGGCACCTGGGACAACACGCCCCGCAGCCGCTTGATGGCGCGGACGTAGCGGATGCTGGCGGCCTTCTGCTGAATCCCTAAGATCTCCGCGACTTCACGGTTGGTGAGTTCCTCGAAGTGACGCAGGGCCAGGACTTCCTGGTCCAGCGGCTCCATGGCGGCGACCGCCTGCTCCACCAGGCCGAGCATCTCCGCGCGCACGGCCGCCCGGCTCGGGGAAGTGAAGTGCCCGACAAACTGAGCCGCCAGCGAGGCCGACGTGGTCTGCGGATAGCGGCACCCGCCAACGCCAACCTCGCGGTCGGCATCCCGCATTTGGGTGCCCAAGTGATGCCGGTGCACGTCGGTCAGGGTTTGCATGAGGATCATGCGCAGCCAGACGAACGGAGAGAACGAGCCATCGCCGTAGTGCTCAAGACGTGAGGCGGCAGCAAGATAGGCTTCCTGGAGCACGTCGTCCGGGTCGACGCGACCGGTCAGACGGCGGTCCATGCGGAAGTTCACCATCCGCCACAAACGATCCCGGTGCTCGGCAAACAGGGTTGCCAGGGCCTCCCGATCGCCGCGTTTCAGCCGGCATGCCAGCTCGTCGGGCTCCTCAAGTGTGTCAGTCACAGAAAACCCCCTCCGAGGTATACGAAGACGCCTTCCCTTATTCTACAAGGGAATCCGTCCTTTGTCGGGGGTTTCAGGGGACAATCTCTGCCAACCCCTGGGGCCGGGGGCATTCACGCCCGGCCACGATCCCCCCTTGATTCGCATGAGGCGAGAAAAAGGGGACAAGCCGGTAGAAGAACGGCGGCCCTTCTCGTTTACCTCCCCGGACGGAGCCCATGGTGTGCCTCTTCGCGCTACCAGGGCTCGCCATGCGATGAGTTGTCCGCAGCGAAGGCACAGACGTCTCGGAATTGCCGCGCCAGGACGACGAAGTTGGCTTGTGATTGCTGTGTAGGAGTTCGCCTTTCCCCTCTTCTTTCTCCCGTAAGGAGCAGGTCATGGTTGTTTGGTTCCGTGTTGCCTCGATCGCTTTGTTGTGGCTGGGATCGTTTGCCCTAGGCTCCGTGGTGTTGGCTCAACCAGGCCCAGGAGGCCCCGGAGGACCAGGCGGGCCCGGAGGACCCGGTGGACCTGGTTTCGGCATGATGGGCGGAGGACCGGGGGGCGCTACCTCTATCTCCTCGCAGTATGTGCGCTTGCTCAGTTCGGCGACCGTGCAGAAGGAGTTGGAACTCGTCGACGACCAGAAGGCCAAGCTCAAGGAGGCCGGACAGAAGGCGCAGGCCGCAATGCGCGAAATGTTTTCGGGCATGCGAGATCTGAGCGAGGAGGATCGCCGGGCGAAGATGCAAGAGATGGGCAAGAAGATGCAGGCCCAGGCCGAGCAGATGAAGAAGGCCATCGAAGAGATTCTCCTTCCCCACCAATTGGAGCGACTCAAGGGGATCGCGCTCCAGGTCGCCGGCGTTCAGGCGCTCAACGACAAGGAAGTCCAGCAGGATCTCAAGCTGACCGAGGAGCAGGTCGCCAAGATCAAGTCGATCAACGAGGCGGCGGGCAAGAAGATCCGCGCGCTGTTCGCCGACGAAGATCTCGATCGTCGGACCATGGGCACGAAGATGCAGGAGATCCGCAAGGATACCGAGAAGCAGATTCTGGACGTCCTCACCGACGAGCAGAAGGCTTCGCTCGAGAAGATGAAGGGCGAGAAGCTCGAAATTCCCGCCTCGGAGATGAGGGGACCCGGTGGCCCTGGTGGGCGCGGCGGTCGTGGCGGCCAAGGTCAAGGTGGCCCTGGCGGTCCGGGTGGCGGTCGCCCGCCGGCAAAGACGGCTGAATGACCTTCCGTCATCCTTGGAGGGCGAGGCTCCTGCCGAGCCGCGCACGGACGCAGGCCTCCCACATTCCCGAGCGGTTCGGTGGGAGCCTTGCCCTCTCAAGAAACGAGGATGGAGCGGAGCTATTGATCCTCAGAGAAGCAATGCAACAACGGCAAATCCGAGTCGGGCCGTGTCGGCCCGGAAAAACCGGGGCGACACGCCCCGGCTCTGAGAGAGAATGTTGCATTCCTTTTCCGAACCTCAGTAGGACGCGATACGGAGGCTCTTTGCGGTTTCTTCCGGCAGCCGGCCGCGGAATCCCGACTTGGTGCCCGTGAGTCGGTAGAAGGGTGCTGCCGCTTTTCGTTTACCACCCCGGGTCCATCGACCGCTTTGCCGACCTACGGAGCTTGCCGGAGTGAGTCGCATGAAAGCCACGAGCCAAACAAGAGATCGGGGCGCGATCGGATCCCGGCTCGGCGTCTCCGCGAGACCTTCGCCTGCCGACATTCCGGCCCCGGAATGGGCCGAGGAGCGGAAGACCACGCGGACCGTCACGATCGTCGTGCCCGCCCTGAATGAGGCGGGCGCCATCGGCAAGGTGGTCGAGGGTCTCGTCGCTCGATACCCGGAGTATGAAATCCTCGTCGTCGACGACGGTTCCACCGACGACACGGCCCGAATCGCCGCCTCGGCGGGCGCGCACGTCATCCGGCACGAGTGGAACAAGGGATACGGCGCGAGCCTCAGGACCGGATGCCGGCACGCGCGGGGCGACGTCGTGGTCTCGTTCGACGGCGACGGCCAGCACGAGGCCGACGACGTGCAGCGCCTGGTCGATGAGATCGGCCGGTACGACATGGTGGTGGGAACGCGCTCGGCCGACTCCTACGAGCCGTTTTCCCGGCGGCCGGGCAAATTCGTCATGTCCGCTTTCGCCAACTTCCTGGCGGGCGTCAAGATCCCCGACGTGAACTCCGGGCTCCGCGCGTTCAAACGCGACGTGATCCTCCGGTATCTCCACCTCATGCCCCCGGGCTTCTCCTTCTCCACGACGAGCACCTTCGCCATGCTCAAGAGCGGCCGGCCCGTGAAGTGGGTGCCGATCAAGGTCAAGAAGCGGATCGGCGCCAGCTCGGTGTCGCAAGTCCGCCACGGCTTTCAAGCCCTCCTCCTCATGGTCCGCTTGACCACGCTCTTTGAGCCCCTGAAGGTTTTCTTGCCCGTTAGCGCGGCCTTCCTGCTCGTGGCGGTCGGGTTCCTCGTCGCCAACCTCGTTGCCGGCCGGAACGTGCCGCAGACTTCGGTCATCACTTCCGTCTCCAGCGTGATGGTGTTCCTCATGGGGCTGGTGATGGACCAGGTGGCCGCGCTCCGCCGGGAGAAGCACGAATGAACCCGGATTTCGTGGCGGGCCGCCCCTACGAGAAGAACCGTTTCACCATCGGGGAGGTCCGCGCATTCTGGGACTCCGTGGCCGACGAGTACCTCCACGAGCACGACTCGCTCGCCTCGGCGCACTTCCAGAGGTTCGAGCGGGCGTTCGCCCACTTCCACCCCAGCGAGGGCATGCGCGCCCTGAACGTCTGGAGCCGAAACGGCGAGGCCATCGACTACTTCCGCCGCCGCGCGCCGTACCTCGACCTCATCAACGCCGAAGTCTCGCGGCGCTTGATCGAGAAGGCCCGGGCACGTTATCCGGACGAGTTGTTCGTCAAGACGGACCTGGGGCCACTGCCCTTCCCCGACGATGAGTTCGATTTCATCCTCTCGCTCGAAACCCTGGAGCACGCGCCCGATCCGCTGCTGTTTCTTCGGGAGCTGGCCCGCGTGCTGAAGCCGGGCGGGACGCTGGTGCTGAGCTGCCCGCCCGCCACGGCCGAGCTGCCCCTGAGGATCTACGAGCTGCTGTTTCGCAATCACGGCGAAGGGCCCCATCGATTCTTGTCGTCGCGCGAGGTCAAGGGGCTGCTTTACGCCGCCGGCCTGGAGCTGAAGCGTCACGAGAGCACGCTTTTCATCCCCGTGGGGCCGCGAGCGATCAAGCGGATGGAACCGCTGGTCGAGCGTGTTGCGGCCAAGACGCCGCTCGGCGAGCTGGGCATTCGCCAGTTCTTCGTGTGCGAGCGGCCGCGGGGCGCCGGCCCCTGGCAGGAACTGCTACGCGACGTGGTGGAGACGGGTCTGTGTACCCGCTGCGGGACGTGCGCGGGCGTCTGCCCGACCGGCGTTTTCGAGTTCGCGGCGATCGACCGCGAGTGCACCCCCGCCGCCGTCCGGCCGGAAGCGTGCGTGCGGTGCGGCCTGTGCGTGAGTGCGTGTCCAGGCGGGCGGGTCTCGTTTGCGGAGCTGGGGGCCCCGGCCGGCGACGCGCCGATCCGGAGCGAGGAATTGGGCCCGATCCGCCGCATCCGCGTGGCCCATGCCCGCGATCCCATGGTCCGCAGCGCCGGCGCAAGCGGCGGCGCCGTGACCGCCATGCTGTGCGATTTGCTCCGGCGCGGCGAGATCACGGGCGCCGTGGTCCTCGACGCGCACCCCGAGGCCCCGTGGCGTCCCTGGCCCCGCGTGGCCCGCACGAGGAACGAGATCGTCTCCGCGGCGCAGAGCAAGTATTGTGTGACGCCCACGAACGTGGTCCTGGGCCAAATCGATCCGGCCGTCGATCGGATCGCCATCGTGGCCCTGCCGTGCCAGATCCACGCGCTCCGCACGCTGGAGCGCCGCGCCTACCCTCCAATGAAGGCGGTGTCGCTCATCATCGGGCTCTACTGCGGCAACCAGTTGCACTTCGGCGCTACGCGGAGCTTCTTGACTCGCCACGGAGTCCGCGATCCGGCGGAGGTGACCCAGATCCGTTACCGCGACGGGGCCTGGCCGGGCAGCGTGCGCGCGATTCTCCGCGACGGACGCACGGTGGCGGCCCCCAAGTTTCAGTTCAACCACCTGATCTCGTTTTACGTCGTCGAGCGTTGTCTGCTCTGCGCCGACCTGGCCGCCGAGGGCGCCGACGTTTCGGTCGCCGACGCATGGGACACGGGCCCCGAGTCCGAGGGCGGCTCGTCGCTCGTCGTTTCCCGGACCGACCGCGGGGAAGCCGTCGTTGCCGATCTGGCCGCGCGCGGGGTCCTGGCGGCGGACGAAATCGGCTTGGAGCGCGCCCTCGCCATGCACGCGCACGGGCTGGACCTGAAGAAGACGGGCGCCCTGCTGCGTATCCGGCGTCTCGCGCAACGAGGCCGGCCGGCGCCGCAATACGATCTGCCCGAGCCCCGGGCGCCGCTCCGCCGGCAATTGGCCGAGGTGCTCGTCTCCGGGCATTTTCGCCTCTTGCGCACGCGATGGGCGCGCTGGATCGTCGATCGGATTCCGTTCGGCCTGGTGGGCCGCGTGTACGTCGTCGCGCGACGAATATGGAAGGACGCTGCGGCGAAGAAGTACGAAACGAAGTTGCATGATCCCGGGAGTGTGCCACTGCTTGACCGCTGCCGGCCCGGCTCATCCTCTGCGGAGAAATTGCCTCTCGGCAGCGGTCAAGCAGTGCCACACCGCGACGCATTGCTCCCAGAATCACGAGGCGCGACGCGGCGATCCTGGGCCCGTTGGTGGCGGCTGCTCGGGCCGCTTTTTCTCTTGGCCATGCTCTGGCGGATTGGGCCCGAGAAGTGCTTGGCGGCCGTGTGCGGAGCCGACCCGGTGTGGTTCCTCGCTGCCTGCGGGCTTTCCATTCCGGCGCTGGCCGTGAAGGCGCATCGCTGGCAGGAGATGGTGCGGGCGCTTGGGCTGGAATTGTCGTTGAGCGAGAGCGCGGGCGTGTATGCGGCCGGGATGCTCGCCGGGGCGGTCACGCCCGGCAAGGTGGGCGACCTTGCCAAGGCGCCCCTGCTGGCGGCCCGCGGCATGCCGCTCGGCGCGGGCGTCGCCGTCTCGCTGGTGGACCGGGTGTTCGACGGCGTGGTCTTGCTCGCCCTCGGGCTCGGAGGCATTCTTGCGATGCCGGCCTTGCCGGGGCGGGGAGCGATCGTCGTGGGCGCTGCGGTCGCCCTCGGGCTGACGGTGGGCGCGGCGATGATCTTTCGCGGCCCCCTCGCCGCGGCGATGCGCGGGACCGGCGCGAGGTGGTGGCTCGTCATGACGGCCACGACCCTGGCCGCCTCGGCGCTCTACTTCGCCTCGGCATTTCTCTGCGCCAAGTCGCTCGGCCTTTCCCTCGGCGCGGTCGACGTGGTGGCGGGCTCCTCCGTGGCGGCCGTGCTGGCGCTCTTGCCCGTCTCCGTGGCCGGCATCGGCACGCGCGACGCCGCGTTCGTCGTCATCTTCGCCCAGCGCGGGGTCAACGCCGAGCAGGCCATCGCGTTTTCGAGCCTGATCCTTGCCTGGATGCTGGTCAATTGCGTGCTCTTCCTCGCAGCGTCGCGCCTCTGTCTCCGCGACGCCGAAGAACCGGATCCTGGTTCCTACGCTCTGCGTGGGATCCCATTTTTCCCGACGCTCCGCGTCGGCGAGAGCGACGCAGAGCGTCGCGGACCGAGCGTTCCCACGGGGGACCGTGGGAACGAGGAGGGACTGCACCTTCCTTCCCGCGCTATGGGAGCGACATCGCATGAGTCTGCCGAATGAACCGGAAAACGGCGCGTCGACGCGTTTCTACACGCTCGCGGCGATCGGCCTCTTGATCGTGGTGGGGATCGCGACCGCCGCAAGCTGGCAACTGTACCCGGTGTTCATCGACACCTACTATCACATGGCGGTGATCGAAGGGTTCTCGCAGGCGGGCGGGATTAGCACCTGGGCCTTCTGGGAAATGGCGCCCGCGGGACGCGTCCACATTTATCCGCCCTCCCTGCACGTCATTGGGTACTTCTTCGAGCTCCTCGGCGTGTCGACCGGGACCTTCATGACGCTGGTGAGCGGGCTCTGCTATGCGGGCTGCCTGCTGACCACGTGGATCTGGCTGCGGCGGATCATCGGCCCACGGTCGGCCTTGTTCGCCCTGGTCTTCCTGTGCGGGCCGTCGGCCTTCGTCTGGACTCAGGCGACGTTTCAAGCCGTGGGCGGCGTCTTGGTGCTCGCCCCGCTCGCCTTGCTCGCCTTAGAGACCGAGCACTTCCTCGCGTGCGGCGTCCTCAGTTTTATCGCCAGCACCATGCACCCCATGGGGCTCTTCCTGCCGCCGGCGCTGGTGATCAACACCCTCCTGCGCCGGAAGAAGATCGTCGCCGGGCTGCTTGCCGCCTCAGTGCCGGTGGTCCTCTACGGGCCGTGGCTCGCCCACATCTGGGCCAACCGGGCATTCCTGCCCGAGAGCCGCACTGGCGGTTCGATCTCGCTGGGCGGGGTGGGTGGAGGAGCGAATCTCGGCCTGTTTCTGGCGGGTGCGGCGGTGCTGGCGATTCCCTGGCTGATCGCGCGGCGCGGTCCGGCGCTAGGTCTGATCGGCGCATTGCTCGGATTCGCCGTGGTCTTCCCCATGGGATTCGGCAGCAGGTTCCTCAGTTTCAACATCCACTGGCCGCTGGCGGGTCTGGCCGGCTATGGGCTGGGGGAGTTCGTCGGATGGATTGGGAATGGCCTGTCCTGCCCGTGGTGGGAGAGACACTTCGGGTCCGGGCCCGGAAAACTCGCGCAATGGTTTGAACAACACGTGTCGTTTCGCCCTGCCGCCGATCTGTTGGCGGTCGTCGTGGTCGGGACCGCGTTGGTCGTGTATCCCGCGATCAACCTGCCCGTCGGCGGGCCAGGAGGTCCTGGCGGGCCTCGCGGGCCTGGCGGACCTGGCGGACCAGGGGGGCCTGGCGCGTCATCGGGGACGTGGAACGTGAAGGACCAGGTTCAGCGGATGCTCTCCGGGTGGCGGTTCACCGTTCAGACAAGTGCCCTGCCGAACCTCTTCGAGGCGTATTCCGGGGAGGGGGGCGGCATGGGAATGGGCATGGGCCCCGGAGGTCCCGGCGGCGGGCCAGGTGGAGGAGGGCCGGGTGGACCGCGCATGGGACCCGGTGGAGGAATGGGCGGACCGGGCATGGGCCCGGGCAGAGGGCCGGGTACGGGACAGGGACGACAGGGCATGGGGGCCAGTCGGCAGGGCACTGCATCTGGCCGGCAGGGCACAGGCTCCAGCCGACAAGGCACGGGTTCGAGCCGACAGGATATGGGACCGGGTGGTCCAGGCATGGGGCCGGGCGGACCCGACATGTTCGACGGCGGAGGTATGGGGCCTGGTGGACCTGACATGTTTGGCGGCGGAGGTATGGGGCCTGGTGGACCTGACATGTTTGGCGGAGGTATGGGGCCGGGCGAGCCGGGCATGGGACCAGGCGGAGGAGGCATGGCCGCCCAACGACAGCGAGGAGGGGCCAGTGCGGCGAGAGGGGCAGGGTCCCAGATGCCCGCAGGGCGTCAAGCAGGCCAGCGAGGACGCGGTGGGCCCGGGATGATGGGAGGCACCAGCGTGCTCCGCCGTGCCGACGCCGAAGAATTCTTCGACGCCGTCCGAACGAACGTCGAGCCGGGCGACGTGATCCACATTGACGACGGGTCGACGGGAAACCTGATCGCCGGCGCCACCGGCCGATGGACGACCAGCGGCATCCTCCGCGACGTGCGCTCCGAGCAGGGCCGGGTGCGGGCCGAGGAGTGCGATTTCGCCGCGGTGCTCAGCGGCGGCATGGGGATGCCCGGACCCGGCGGGGGGATGGGCTCGCGGAATCCTCCCTCCAAGTTTGAGAAAGTGTTCGAAAACGACTACGGGGCGCTCTACCGAAACCCCGCGAAGGTCGAGCACGCCCGCGAGCCGCACGCGGCCGAAGTGAGCTTGCCGCTCCTGGCGATCATCGCGATCGTCGGAATCTTGCTGGTCGTGGTCGACTGCCTCCCGAGGCCGCGTCCGCGAGTCCGTCTGGTGGCTGCGGCGGTCGGTTCGGTGGTCGTTGCCTTGTGTTTCCTGCCGCTGACGAGCAAGGCGATCGACGAGCTTCGCAATCCGCCGTCGGTCTCGTCGCAGCGGTGGGAAGGCGGCCCCGGTGGCCCTCCAGGTTTTGGCGGACCCGGCGGCGGCCCGGGACAGTTCATCGCTGAGTCACTGCTCCGGGGAGCCGACGCGGACAAGAACAGCAAGGTTTCGCTGGATGAGTTTCGGGCCTTGGCCGGGCGGTGGTTCCAGAGTTGGGACGCCAACCGGAATGGCACCCTGGAACTCGAAGAAGTATCGCAGGGGCTCCAGTCGATTGTTGGAGGCCCGTCCGGCACGGACGGCCCGATGAACGGGCCCGGGGGCCCTCCCGGATTTGGGCCGGGGGCGTTTCTCGGTCAGAGGGTCTTCTCCTCCTGCGACTCCAACGGCGACGGCAAACTCACGCGCGACGAGTGGGTCGGCGCCTTCGAGCGCTGGTTCCGCGAGTGGGACGAGGGCTCGAAGGGCTCTTTGGACGCCGCAGCCCTCGGTCGTGGTCTGGATCGCCTGATCGGCCCCTCGCCGATGTTCGGACCGCCGAATTAGTTTCTGCTGCGGAAACCGCAAGAAAGTTGTAGGGTGGGACGGCAAGAGGGCACTGGCTCCGTCCCCTCCATCGTGGCATCCCTCCAACTTCGCTTTCCGGCGACGGCGCCCGCCCCCCTCTTGATCAGTGTTTGAAAGCAACGACCGTGAGCGTCAACAGCACGTCCTTGGGAGTATCGTGCCTCTTCTCTTCTGTTCCCGCTGGGCTGCCAACAAGGCTTCTTTACCGCGTCTGGAACAAAAGAGAAGAGGCACGATACTCCGCCGGAGTCGGTGCAACGTTCAATTCCACCCACGAATACTGCTGAAGAGTCTCCAGGATTGGGCAACCGCATTGGGAGCGCCTTCCCCACGGTTTGGGGGAAGGTTATTGGCCCTTGTGGCTCCCCCGCGGGGGACGTAAAATAGTGCCTTCCGGTTAGGACCCAGTGGCACTGAGTTTGTCGCCCGTGATGGACGTAAGTGCATGTTGCTGCTGGATTTGACCTCGAAATCGGCTTCTCTCTAGCACGGGCGTTCACGCCTGCGGCGGCCCGATGTCCCAGGCGAAAACGCCTGGGCCAGGGAAGCTCGCGGTCCGTAATGTTGTCTCTTGCACGGGAATCGATTGGTGATGAATCGCAGTTCGCTCAAGGTGGCGGTAATCGGCGGCGACGGGACCGGCCCGGAAGTGGCCGCCGAAGGGGTTAAGGTCCTCAAGGCAGTCTGTCAGGCGGAAGGGATCGGGCTGGAGTTGGCCGACTACGACCTCGGCGGCGACCGGTACTTGCGGACCGGCGAGATCCTGCCGGAGAGCGTCTTGAAGGAATTGGGCTCCTTCCGCGCGATCCTCTTGGGGGCGGTCGGCCATCCCGACGTCGCGCCGGGGATCCTCGAAAAGGGACTCCTCCTGGCCCTGCGGTTCCATTTCGATCAGTACATCAACCTGCGGCCCGTGAAGCTCTTTCCTGGCGTGGAGACGCCCCTGGCGGGCAAGGGGCCCGACGACATCGACTACGTCGTCGTCCGCGAGAACACCGAGGATATGTACTGCGGCGTGGGCGGCTTCCTCAAGAAGGGCACGCCCGATGAAGTCGCCACCCAGGTGGCCGTTTACACCCGCAAGGGCTGCGAGCGGTGCATCCGCTGGGCCTTCGACTTCACCCGCAAGCGAAACAACAAGAAGAAGCAGCTCACGCTGGTCGCCAAGACGAACGTGCTCACCTTCGGGCACGACCTCTGGTGGCGGACCTTCCAGGAAGTGGCCAAAGAGTACCCGGACATCCGGCCCGACTACAACCACGTCGACGCCTGCTGCATGTGGATGGTCAAGAACCCGGAATACTACGACGTGATCGTCACCACCAACATGTTCGGCGACATCATCACTGACTTGGCCGGGATCCTTCAAGGCGGGATGGGCGTGGCGGCCGGCGGCAACATCAATCCGGAGCCGGGCGGGGTGAGCATGTTCGAGCCCATGGGCGGCAGCGCCCCCAAGTACACCGGCAAGCACGTAATCAACCCCATCGCCACGATCTCCGCCGCGGCGATGCTCCTGGAGCAAAGCGGCTGCGAAAAGGCCGGCGCCCGGGTGATGAAGGCCATCCAGATCGTCACCGGCGCCAAGATGAAAAGCCAAGCCGCCGGCAAAATGGGCTACAGCACCCAAGAAGTCGGCGATTTGGTGTGCAAGGCGCTTTGAGTGTTGGGGGGACTGATCCCCGCATCGCCAGCCTGGACGCGCCGCCCGAACCCGAGCAACGGCCTATTTCATCCCTTTGGCTTGGCCCCGGCTGCCGCGGAGGCCGGCACCTCGAAGTTCTGCTCGGCGGAGGCCTTGGGCAGGTTCGCCGTGGTCTGGTACGGCGGGAAGAGCAGTTTGCCGTCCGGAAGCGTCATTCCGCCGGGCTTCCCGTCGATCGTCGTCGGCACGCCGTCATAGCCGAGGATCCGAACCAGGTACTGGCCGCCGGTGTGCCCCGTGCCGCGAGCGGTCGAGTAGCGGCCATCCTTGATCTGGGCCACGGCGCCCGGGCCACGGTTCCCTTTGGCGCTGTCGGGCTCGAAGGTCACCGTGCCTGCCGGGACCGGCTTGCCGTCAAACGTCACGCTGCCGGAGAGGCTGAAGAGGTCCACGCCGCTCCGGGAACCGCACCCGGCAGCGAACAGCGCGAGAGCCCCCACGAAACCCAGTGTCATCTTCCCATGTCGCATGATCGAAACCCTCCCCTAAGACAATGTGCTCATGGCTGATACCCGCCGGTCGGCAGGCCGTCGTTCCTCACGCAGAGCGTCCGGTACATCGTCAGATCGATCGTCTGGGCGACAAAATGGGACGAGGCATCGGCGCACAGGAACAGGCAGCCGCCGGGATGCCGGCTCCCGAACGTGCGGCTCTGGGTGTCCCAGGAGCCGACAATCGGCCAACTATTGATGGGGTCCACGGCCGCTGCCGCCACGCTGAACATCACCCAGTTGTTGTTATCGGCGTGAACGCCGCTGGCCCAGGAGTTCGATAGGGTGAAGCCCATTCCCGGGGTGTTCATGTAGACGCTCTCCCCGACCATGAAGACGTTGCTGGTGCCGTCGGTGATGTCGGCGGTGCGGACGGTCGAGCAGAGATAGAGGACTCCGTTGTTGAAGAACACCCTGTTGGGCGCGGCCGGATGGCCCGTGCAAGGATAGGTGTGCAGACCCGTAGCGGGCTGTGCCCCGCCGCCCATGACGCCAAAGTAGTTGCTGTTGGCGACGCTCGAGGTGGAATTCGGGTCCGAAGGGCACTGGTACTTGCCCAAGGGCTTGAGCTCTTGAGTGAAGTTGTCCGTGACGCCGCCCCAGGTTCCGCTCGGAGGGTTGCCCGTATATCCGCAATTGAACTGCCCCTTGAAGTTGAATGCTTGCCAGCGGGGCGTTTCCTCGAGAAAGGGCAGGATCAGCACTCGCCAAGGCGCGAAGCCGAGATTCGCGGGCATGCTACTATTACTCGCCGGATTGCACTCGGTCACCAGCCGCGCCTGGTGGGCCTGCCCCGGCGGAAGCACCAGGTGCGCATCCATGTAGTTGTGCAGCGCCAGGCCGATCTGCTTTATGTTGTTGGTACACTGCGACCGCCGCGCCGCCTCGCGGGCGGCCTGCACCGCAGGCAGCAACAGCGCGATGAGGATCCCAATGATAGCGATCACTACCAGCAACTCGACCAGGGTGAAACCGAGCCGACGACGCACGTAGTCTGACGGATCTGGCATCGTTCGCTCCCTCCAGAAGATAGGTTCCGATTTGGGAAAATAACACTCCCGACGCGGCCGCCGGGAACCCACAGCGGCAACCCGACAGTGCTGATTGTCGTCGGCAGACGGAGGCGTGTCAAGCCCCCCAATTGCCCGCGGTGCTCAGGGCTGATACCCGCCGCTCGGCAGGCCGTCGTCCCTCACGCAGAGCGTCCGGTAGGTGGTCAGATCGACGGTCTGGGCGACAAAATGGGACGAGGCATCGGCGCACAGGAACAGGCAGCCGCCCGGATGCCTGCTCCCGAACGTGCGGCTCTGGGTGTCCCAGGAGCCGGCAATCGCCCAGCTATTGATGGCGTCCACGGCCGCCGCCGCCACGCCGAGCATCACCCAGTTGCTCTGGTCGGCATGAATGCCGCTGGCCCAGGAGTTCGAGCAATTGGAGAACATGGTCGGGGTGTTCATATAGACGCTCTCCCCGACCATGAAGACGTTGCTGGTCCCGTCCGTGATGTCAGCGGTGCGGATCGTCGAGTCGAGAAAGAGGACTCCGTTGTTGAAGAACACCCTGTAGGGCCCGCTCGGATGGCCCGTGCAGGGATACGTGTGCAGCCCCGTGGCAGGCTGTGCTCCGCCGCCCATGACTCCATAGTAGTTGCTGTTGGCGGTGGTCGAAGTGGAATTCGGGTCCGAAGGACACTGGTACTTGCCCAAGGGCTTGATCTGTTGAGCGAGGTTGTCCGAGCAGCCACCGTAGGGACTGCTCGGAGGGTTGCCCGAGAATCCGCAAGCGAACTTCCCGTTGAAGTTGAACGCCTGGTAGCGGGCCGCTTCCTCGAGATAGGACAGGATCAGCACTCGCCACGGCGCAAAGCCGCAATCCGCGGGCATGGTTCCGGTCGTCGGATTGCACTCGGTCAGCAGCCGCGCTTCGTGGGCCTGGGCCGGCGGAAACACTCCGAACGCACTCATGTAGTTGTGCAGCGCCAAGCCGATCTGTTTCAGATTGTTGTTGCACTGCGAGCGCCGCGCCGCCTCGCGGGCGGCCTGCACCGCCGGCAGCAACAGCGCGATGAGAATCCCAATGATAGCAATCACCACCAACAACTCGACCAGGGTAAAACCGAGCCGACGACGCAGGCGTTCGGAGTGACCTGGCATCGTTCGCTCCTTTCGGAAAAGGGGCTCCGGTTCACGGAGACCTGACCTTTGTCGCGCCCACCGGGAGCCCAGAACGGTGGCCTGACGACGTTAATTCTCGTTGCCGGTCGGAGCCGTGTCAACCTTCTCGTCGTTCCTACGGCCGATAGACGTACCGGCAATTGGGGTCCAACAACGGCGGCCGGCGGTTGAGCATGTCCTCGCGGGGAGCGGCCTGGGCCTCGGCCTTGACGGCCGCGAGGACCTCGGCCAACTTGCTGTAGTCGGGGTCGCTCCGGTCGGCGAAGACGGCTTTCTTGCAGATCTCCAGACCGCCGGCGGCCTTGGCCAGCGGGGCCAGGAGCGTCCGGGTCTTCTCCATTTCGGGCAGCTTGATGCGGCACAGAAGCGGCTCGAAGCCCCCGGCATGGCACGACTGGCAGCGGCGCTGGTGCAGGTTCTCCAGCGCGGCCTTGTGCCGGGCGAAAAGCTCGCGGCCGCCGATCGTGCCCGGCCGCGAGAACGTGTACGTCCCGTAGTAGGGGCAGTTGCAGTCGATCCAGGTGACCAGCCGCCGGAAATCCTCGGCCGGCATCTGCACGCGGCCCTCCTTCTTGTGCGTCGAAAGGATCACCTCGACCACCCGGCTGGCCTGCGAGCCGTAATACTTGGGCGGGCGTGTGACTAGGCTGTCCACGGTGTAGTCGCTGACGTACTTGACCAGCTTCTTGCCGGTCAGCGTCTCGTAAGCGGCGTTGAACAGGTTCGTGTAATCGGCCGAGAGATCGATGCCCCCCTTGGGCTGCGGGCCGCCGTGGCACTTGGCGCAATGCCGGTCGAGCACCGGCTGAACGTCGTAGAAGAAGTCCGGGCCGTGGACACCGCCTTCGGGCGGAGGCGTGATCGGGGAAGGCGACCGGAACACCGCGGAGGCATGGAGGTTGGCGGGAGTGG
>Ga0172371_10005782_pt1 | contig 18239 bp, 20 predicted proteins | sample Lak12m_FD_114543 | JGI IMG/M metagenome (GOLD analysis project Ga0172371, IMG submission 114543) | Freshwater microbial communities from Kabuno Bay, South-Kivu, Congo - kab_022012_12m | ecosystem: Environmental > Aquatic > Freshwater > Lake | place: Democratic Republic of the Congo: South-Kivu...
ATCAATCAAAAATTTTTCTTGCATCAATCTTAACGAAATTGGCTTTAGTTTTATTAAGAAAAATTAATCTACTTTTAAGATTATCTTAAGGTTGGCGCAGTAAGTTTCGTCTGTAAATTTTCATAACATAAAAAGAAAGGTTCATAAAATGAAACGTTTATTTGCATTCGTGATCGCAGTTGTATTCACATTCTCAATGATTTCTTTTGCTCAAGACGCGCCAAAACCAGCTAAAGCTGCAAAAGCGAAAGTAGAAAAGAAAGTTGAAGTAAAAGAAGAAGCCGCTAAAAAAGAAGTAGTTAAAGATGCTAAAGCCGCTCCTGAAAAAGCTGTAAAACATCACAAAGCTAAAAAAGAAGTTAAGGCTCCTGAAGCTAAATAATTTCGTAATGAAATTTTAAAGGAGAGTTTATTAACTCTCCTTTTTTTATTTTAAATACATGAAAATTCTGTTAATTGAAGATGAGAAAAAGGTAGCCGCCTTTATAAAAAAAGGATTGGAAGAAGAATTCTTTACCGTTGATGTTGCGTTTGACGGAAAGGAAGGATTCAACCTTGCCGGCGTTGAAGCGTACGATGTTATAATTTCCGATATTATGCTTCCGCTGTTAGACGGCATTCAACTAACCCACGCTCTTCGCGAAAAAAAAATAACTACCCCGATTCTTCTCTTAAACGTTAAAGACACCGTAAAAGATAAAGTTGCCGGTTTAGATGCCGGCGCCGATGATTACTTAACTAAACCGTTTGCCTTTGAAGAACTTTTAGCGCGCGTAAGAGCGTTGGCAAGAAGAAGCGAAGGAAATCTTTCTTCTTTATTGGGTATTGCCGATTTACAGCTTGACCAAAAATCCCACAAAGTGATTCGCGGCGAAAAGGAAATTCTGCTAACGCAAAAGGAATACTCCATCCTTGAGCTGCTTCTCTTAAATAAAAATAGTATCGTATCAAGAACCAGACTTATTGAAAATATTTACGATTATCGCTTTGATACCGGTTCAAATGTTATTGAAGTTTATATCAACAAACTCCGTACAAAAATAGAAATTGATGGCGCTCCGCAGCTTATCCATACTATCAGGGGTTCGGGGTATATGATTAAAGACCTGTCGGTATGAAACGCTCCGTATTATCTCTTAAAAAATTTGTTTCAACAACACGATTTAAAACTACTCTTTGGTATGTTTTTGTTTTTACACTTCTTGAACTGCTGCTCGGATTGGGCGTATATTTTTATCTCTATAAAAATTTGAGCGAAAGTCTCGATGCTTCGCTCAAAAGCCAGTCGAACGCAATCAAAAATATAGTTATTAAAAAACATATTGATATTGAATCGTTTACTCCCGATGCCGTGTTTGCCAGCGAAGAAGATTTAATGTGGACAATTATTTACGATGCCGTTGCTATGAACCGCCGCAACACGTTCATTCAAATTTCTTTGGGCAAAAAAATACTTTTCAAATCCGCAAACTTATATCAGTACCAGTTTTCTTTTGAAGACGTGAAGACGAAGCTAAAGTTGTTTGATTTTTCGGATACAACACTAAGCGAAATGCCGATACGGTGCGCCGTTGCAAACGAAAATAAATATCAAATAGTGGTCGCGTTTCCAAAAGAACATATAAGTCAAACACTCGACAGTTTAAAAAATTTATACTTTATTTTAGCGCCAATTTTTTTGCTCATTTCAATTTTGGGCGGAGCAATAATTTCTACCCGCGCTCTTTCGAGAATAGACAGCATCATAAAAAAAACGGAAGAGATTACGGCGCAAAATCTTGACTTGCAGATTGCCGGCGGCGAATACCACGATGAATACGGCAGATTAGTAAGAACGATGAACAACATGATTCAGCGGATAAAACTTTCTGTTGATTATATGAACCAATTTTCTCTTTCCGCAGCTCATGAACTAAAAACTCCGTTAACCATTCTGCGGGGAGAAATTGAAGTAACACTTAAATCACCAAAAACTCCGGAAGCGTATAAAGAAGTTTTGGAAAGTAATTATCAAGAAACGCTGCGGTTGATAAAAATTGTTGACAACCTTTTCTTTATTGCAAGAGTAGATCATTCCACTGTTCAATTAAATAAAACCGAAGTTTCAGCAAAACTATTTTTAACTCAGATATTGCAGAATCTAAAAGCGCTGGGGGAAGAAAAAAATATCTCGTTCGTTGTTGATTGCAGTGACGCGCTAAAATTACTTATCGATAAAGAAATGATGCGGCAGGTGATTGGCAATTTAGTTGATAACGCTATAAAGTACGGAGACGAAAACCAGACTATCAAAATAACTTGTGAAGAAAACGAACGGAGCATTTCTATTTCTGTAAGCAATTCGGGTGAAGGAATTCCACAGAAAGAATTACCCTTTATTTTTAACCGCTTTTACCGTGTTGAAAACTCGCGCAATAGAAAAACCGGCGGTATCGGGCTTGGACTTTCAGTCGCTAAGTCTATTGTTGATTGGCACAAAGGAGAAATTACCGTTACCTCAATACCAAATGAGATGACTACGTTTACAATTTCGTTACCTGCGTAAACAGAAAGATTACTGTTACTTCATCATATGCCTCCTCAATAAAGTTTGCTAAATAAAAGTTATTCGATCCGAATCTTTCAAAATATTCTCACTATTTACTAAATGAAAAAGTAAAGGTTGCAAAGAAAATTTTCTTTTACGCCGCTTCACAGGCAGCATTACCTTTGCGCCAATGATTGTTTGCTTATGAGGAACAGACCATGGCGGATAAGGGAAATAATCACTTTCACCTTTTTTTCCTAAATTTAGCTGAAGAAAAAAAGAAATTATGAAAATAGCAGTATTGGTTTCAGGCGGTGTTGATAGCTCGGTTGCCCTTCAGTTATTAAAGAATGAAGGGCACGACGTTACCGCTTTCTATCTGAAGATTTGGCTTCAGGATGAATTTTCGTTCCTTGGTAATTGCCCATGGGAAGAAGATTTGGAATTCGTACGGAAAGTCTGCAAACAGACGAATGTACCGCTGGAGGTAATTCCTCTTCAAAATGAATATTGGGATAAAGTAGTCTCGTACACCATCAGCGAGATAAAAGCAGGGCGCACGCCAAACCCCGATATGTTTTGCAATCGGCTGATAAAGTTTGGTGAATTTTATGATAAGATTGATGTGGGTTTTGAAAAAGTCGCTTCCGGACATTACGGACATATTTCATTTGAAGATGGAAAATATTTTTTAAAACGCTCTCCCGATCCGATAAAAGACCAAACATATTTTCTTGCCTATTTAACGCAGCAGCAGATTTCGCGCGCCTTATTTCCAATTGGCAAGTACACAAAGAAAGAAATAAGAAAGATAGCCGCTGAGTATAACTTGGCAAATCAATCGCGAAAAGATAGTCAGGGAATTTGTTTCCTCGGACAAATAAAATTTTCCGATTTTATCAAACATCATCTTGGCGAACTGCCGGGAGAAATTATTGAATTAGAAACCGGCAAAATTCTCGGCAAGCATCCCGGTTATTACTATTTTACTATCGGGCAGCGGAGCGGCATTGGGTTAAGCGGCGGACCTTGGTTTGTGGTTGAGAAAAATATTACCGAAAATAAAATCGTTATCTCAAAAAATGTTGAGTTAATTGAAAAAGAAAAAAATCATTTCTCTGTTACAAATTTTAACTGGATAAATGAACCACCGACGAAAGATAAGCTTCTCGTAAAAATAAGACACGGCGAACATTTCTTTAACTGCTCAATTAAATTTCAAAATGAAAACTTTGCCGAAGTAACAATCAATAGACCTGATAGAGGTATTGCAGCCGGACAGTTTGCCGTTTTCTATGATGGAGATTATTGTCTCGGCGGCGGCGTAATTTGCTGATTAGCTAAGGCAATAAGTCTTTATTTCACTAAAATAATTTTATTTTTCAAACTGCTAATTGAAGCCTGATCCGTTTTTATCTTCACATATTTTCCGCGCAACCACATTTGTGTCTGGTCTTGATAATGCTTGCTTAAAGGATGCCCAGACTGCCCCGTAGGCAGCGTCAAATAAAATTCATCCGGATTCGCGAAATCAAAAATATACCGCATTGAGGGTCCGAGATGATTTTCATATTCTTTGTGCTGAAAAGCCCGTTCGCTTCCGCCGTAATGATTAAAAGTATATTCTGTATTAAACAACGTTGTTCCGTCGCCGCCAATTCCAAACGGACCAATGTTTACCATTCCGTCAACAAACTTGTTTTCTCCGTTAAAAAAATGTTTAAACGTTAAGGTGTGAAGTTTTCCCCATTGCCATTGATTAATATCAGAACCCAATTTTGTCTCAAGTTCGGTCAAAGCATCGGCTAAACTTTTTCTTATCATGTCGTCGCGGGATTCAATTTTAGCGGTGTTTTTGTCATCAAATAGCGTGGAAGTATTTTCTTCAAGAATTTTTTGCACAACTCGATAAGGAACATTCGGAACAAACAAAAATTCGTTAAAGAGATTGAATCCCAAATCATCTTCAAAAGTATTTTTTAAGAAATGGGTAAGAAACACGGCATAGATAGCCGGAGCTTGATAAAAGGCGTCAAATTTGCCATCCCATTTTTTTAGCAGCGTTAGCGTTTCGTTCAGATTTTTATCGGTTACTTTTATATTCCCAAACGCTTGCAGAATATATTTTATAATATGTTTAGCATAGGGAGAGATAAAATCTGTTTGATACTGCTGAAAATCTTCAGAGGAATGCTTTGCTTTCGCTGTTAATAATTCAGTTATTCTTTCAATTCGCGAAGAAGGTTCCCACAAATTAGAAATATGATGAGGAAAGTTTTTAATTGTTTTGTTGTTTGCCGAAGCGATATAATTTTGCGGCGGATTGAAGAGCATTGGCATTTCATCAAAGGGAACGAACCCTTTCCAATCGTTCGCCGAAGTTGTTCCATCAAAGACAAAAGTTGGAGAATTAGTTGCGCGAATAGGAAGTTTTGCGGCGCAAAGGTAACCGATATTTCCCTTCACATCCGCGTAAACAAAATTTTGCCCCGGCACCGTAAAGTTAGAAACAGCTTGCTTGAAACTGTTCCAATCACTCGCTTTGTTGACGGAGTAAAAAGCAAAATATTCATCGCTAATATCGTTGCCTGTCCACCTCATGCTTATGTTTAGATTTTTATCAAACGAATTCGGATACATCAAATTAAAAGAATGAATATTGGAGATGATAGGACCTCGATGCGTTTCTTTAACCTCGAAGAAAATGTCGGTTCCGTCTTTAACTCGTATTTTTTCTTTTCTGATTTTTAAGTCTTGCCACAGATTATCACAAAAATATTTCTTTCCGGCGGCATCAAGTTTTTCAAAATAAAAATCGGCATCATCCGCCATAACGTTTGTAAGAACCCAAGAAATATTTTGGTTTTTACCTATCACCACCGATGGAACGCCGGGAAGCGTAACGCCTTCAACATGATAATCTCCGGCATGAATTACCGCGGCGTACCATTTGCAGGGAGCCGTAAATGCAAGGTGAGGATCGTTCGCAATAATTGATTTACCGCTTTGAGATTTTTCTTTATTTACCACCCAATTGTTTGAGCCGATATGCGTTCCTGTAAAACCGGTAAACTCTTTGTAAGCGCGGTTCACATCAATGAACGACATGGTAATTTCCGGTTCGTTAGAAAGCGCGGCGGGAATAATTGTCGGGGCGTTTTCAGGAAAATCGGGAAGGATGAGTTTTGCTTTTTCTTCGCCAAGTTGCTGAACAAGTTTAGTAAAAATGATATCCGTCCACCAACTCATATTTAATTCCCAAGCCATTAAACGAACCACCATTAAACTATGAACGGGTTTCCATTCGTATGGTTCATATTTTAGAATGTCAAATTCAATCGGAAGTTTATTGCGGAATTTATTAATAAAGTAATTTACCCCTTCGGCATAAGCGGTAAGCATTTTTTTTGTTTCCGGATGAGCGGCTTCCAACATTTTTTCCGCGGTTTGTTTTATTCCCACCGTCAAAAACATTTTATCAAAAGGAACTGTTTTGCTTCCGAAGACTTCGCTCAATCTTCCTTCGCCTGCGCGGCGTATCAAATCCATTTGAAACATCCGCTCGCGGGCGTGTAAAAATCCGAGCGCAAAAGCGGCGCTTTCTTCATTATCAGTTTGAATGTACGGAACGGCTAAAGAATCAAAGTAAATTTCTACATTGCTTTTAATTTTTGCGGATTGATATTCTCCTTGATATTCCGGCAGCGAACCATAGAGCATCTGTCTAAAAAAATAACCGGCAATAAGCAGAATAATGATGAGAGAAACGATTGAACCTAAGAGAACTTTTATCCAGGTTTTCATATACGTTTAATGTTTGGTGATTGATGACCCAATTTTACAAAGAAAAGTTTAAAAACAAAAAGAGAGAACAGTAAACCTATTCAGATTGTTTCCTCATTTGCGCAAGAACCACTCCAACCGCGGCAATGAACATTCCGATTTCTTCTTGCGTTGTAATTTCTTCACCTAAAAAGTACCACGCAAGTATCGCAATTTGAACAAGCATCGTTCCGTTGATAATACTTGATTCCATTGCCGTTAGCGAACGAAGCGTTACATTCCACAGCGTAAAAGCGAAAGCGGTATTTATACCCGCGAGCCACAAAAGATAGCCCCAGCTTTTCAAACTGAGCGTAGGTAATCCGTTCAATCCAAAGCCAACCGCAATTAAAATGATAGCTCCAACTCCCATACTAATAAACGTTATTACCAGCGGACTATCATTTTTCTTCCGGTTAATTTCTCTTCCGATGATTGCCGCACTGGCGTTAGCGAGAACGCCTACAAGCATTGCCGCTAATCCCATTCCTCTATTTCCATCTATCTTAACCGGGAAAAAATATGTTATGATACCGATGATAAATAACGATGAACCAATCCATTGAAGCGGAGAAGGTTTTTCATTTAATAAAAATATTCCGGTAACGGCTACAAGTAGCGGCGTAAAATTAAGCAGCAAACTAACCGTAACAGAAGGAAGAAGTGATAACCCTGAAAACTGCGCGCCTTGCGTAAAGGTATAAAATACTAATCCAAGCAGAATCAATTTTTTCCATTGAGAAGCGTTCAGCAGTTTTATTTCGCTTAAATATTTTTTTTGGAGAATGAAAGGAATGAAAATGAGGAACGCTAAGGTGTATCGTAAGCCGGCGTAAGTTATGGGAGGTATATCCGCCAATCCCCACTTGATAATAATAAACGAAGTTGACCAGAGAAAAGTTACAAGCAGCGCTTGAACAATTGTGATTATATGATTGTTATTTTTCCTAATTCCTAATTCCTAATTCGTAATTCTTACCTAAAGACTACGGAACAATCTGTATCTCAGTTCCCATCGGAACATGATAAAATAGTTCTTCAATTTCAGAATTAGTTAGCGCGATACAGCCCGCCGTCCAATCAGAGAACCGCTGGAATTTGCCGATAAAACCGTAGCCGTTTGGTAAGCCGTGAATTTTAATCTCTCCGCCCGGAGATTTTCCAAATTGTTTTGCGTGTAAACTATCTGATGTGTTTGGATAAGAAACGGCAAGGTTCAAATGATAATCGCTGTTCGGGTTGCGGTCATTGATTGTGTAACTGCCTTCGGGTGTTTTATTATCTCCCTCAAATTCTTTTTTGCCGATTGGAACGCCGCCAAGCGAAATTTTATAAGTTTTAACTACTTCTCCTTTTGAAAAAACCATTAGCTCTCTTTTATGCTTTACTACAATAATTTTGTCAATCTTTTTTGATGCATCCAACTTCTTTTCCGGGGAAAAGTAGTAACCGAGTATTGCTAAAAAAAGAAAGAGGATTCCGTAGATAATTGTCTTTTTCATTTGTTTATTCTTTTAATGATTAAAAATAGGTTCATCATTTTCCGACTAAATAACCATTCTTAAATTACAAAAAACTTTCTAATTGAGGTCTTTTTTCTAATTTTAAGTATGGTAAACTGTTCAATATAAAAATAATACTTGACAATATGTAAAGTATGCTTTACATTAGAGATAGGAATTAAATCAATGAATAAAGAGTTCGTTATCAAAACTTATTTAAGAAAATACCGGTTTGAAAATGGTGAACTAAGCCAACAACAACTTGCGGACTTAGTGAGCGTATCCCGACAAACCATTGTAGCAATTGAACGAGGAGATTATAACCTTTCTGTAAAGTTAGCTTTGCAGTTAGCGCGCAAATTACATACAACTGTCGAAAACTTATTTCAACTTGAGGAGAAAGACTATGCTTAAAAAGGATTCCATTTTTTGGATGGCAACTTTCATTTTTGTGATAGGGGTAATCATTTTCGGCGCAACACAAAACCAACTATGGTTATTTTTATTGGTGGGCTCTTATTTATTAAGACCCACATTGGCTTCGCTTAATATTGCAAAATCACTTGTTGATGAACGCCAAATGAGTATTCAATACCGTTCCGGCAATATTGCCTTTGCGGCGATGATAATCGGCTGTATTGTGATGTCGGTTTATGAAAGCAACAAAGGAGATCATAGCTGGGAGTTTTTTAACGCAATTGTAATTATCGGTCTTGCGGCAAAAGCATTATCAAATGTTTTTTTAATTGGGAATTATCGTGAATCGGCGACTAAAATAATTATAGGCGTTGGTTTGCTGCTTGTGCTCTTTGTTTCGCTTGAGAATGGTTTTTCAAAAGGAATGCTTATTGAATCAGCGCCGTTTTGGGGAATTGTAGGAATTGGCTGGCTTTCTAAAAAATATCCGCGTTTTATTGGCGGGGTTGTCCTTGGAATTACCGTTATACTTTTAATTTTAATTCTATCTAAAGGTTTTGTTATAGGTCAAATTATTACAGCAGTAGTAATAACAATTCCTTTAACAATTGCCGGAGTTAGTCTTATTGTTGGCGATAAAGTAGAAGCAGAAGCCAACGATGAAGCAATCAAGTAATTACGTAATGATTCTTTTCAAAAAAATAAATGGAGTAGTTATGTTTTCACAAAAAAGTTCTTTGACCGCTTTAGTTGTTCTTGGGTTGTTCTTTAGTTCGGGAATAATAACGCATGCTCAAACAAAAATTCGTGTGGGAGTTTTTGATTCAAGAGCGGTTGCTGTAGCCTATTACCAGTCAAAGTTTTTTAATCCCCAACAAATTTTTGGTTCTTTGCAAACTAAGATGAAAGCCGCAAAGGAAAAAGATGACAAAAAAGAAATCGCCTCAATTGAAAGAGAAGGAACGCTTAGGCAAGCTGTAATGCATGAACAGGGTTTTGGCAGAGGGTCAATTAATAACATTACCGAAACGGTGAAAAACAAAATTGCTCAACTTGCAAAAGAGGAAAATTTATCCGTCGTTGTTTCTAAATGGGAACTTGTTTTTAGCGGCGACGATGTTGTTCCGGTTGATGTAACCAAAAAAATTGTTGATTTCTTTGAACCCAGCGAAAAAGTAAAATCTATTGTTGAAGAAGTCATTAAATCCGAACCGGTTAAAGACGCTTATTTAATTGAAGATTAACGAAACAGAAAAACCAAAGCTATCCATCTTATGAAAAAAATAAACAAAATCCTTCTGCTTGCACTGCTTAGCTGCACAACCGTTCTTGTTGCACAAGATACTTTGAAAAATGCTAAATCGTTGAATCTTCCATTTGAACATTACGGAATCAGTTTTGGCAACTCATACCGCTTTACTGGTATCCGTTTAAATTTTGCGGATGAGAATGTTGAAGAAATAAATGGTATTAATTTTACCTTCTGGTTTAAGTTTGCCAGGAATATGGAGTCGGTTGTAAACGGTATTAATATTGGAATTATACCAACCGGCGGAACTTCCAGGGGCGTGAACATTGGGTTGTTCGGCGTTGGGGACGCACATGATCTTTACGGGCTTAACATTAGCGGAGTTGTAAACGGCGCAAGCGGAGTGATGAAAGGGCTGTTTGAAGCGGTCTCATAACAATGGCTGATGGGAATGAATCAATTATTTCCGGTATTGTCTTTTCCGGAATTGGAATTGGCGTCAGAAAAGAATTAAATGGATTAGCAATCGGAGGGCTTGCGGTTGGCGCTGCCGGAGAAATTAACGGAATTGCTTCAAGCGCAGCGTACATTTCTGCCAATACTAAAGTTAGAGGCATTGCACTTACTGCCGGCTATTTGGAAGCAGCTTCATTTTACGGAATTGCGCTCGCCGGGTATGCAACTACTTCTCAAATGAATGGATTATCTATTGCGCTATACAATAGCACGGACGAACTTCATGGAGTTCAAGTAGGAATAGTAAACTTCGCCGGAAATAATCCGGCAGGGCTAAAATGGCTTCCGCTTATAAATGGTCATTTTTAGGCTTGTAAACAGGTTACTTTGCTTCGCACATTTCAAAGCATGAACGATTTTGATGCAACAAAAAAATGCTGCTTATGAAGCGAGAAGTTCATACTGTAGAGACAATCCGACGCAGCGGAGTGGCATGGCTCTACGATTAATTAAAAAATATTATCCTTATTTTGCGTAGCACGCCCTGGCAGAGTTTCCCATGCGTGGGCAGAGGTTTTCATTCAATACATTCCATGTGCGCCGGAAAAACTTATAATTTCTTTTCCTTGACATGAGCCATTAATTTCTTTAATTTTGTACTGCCACTGCTAAAAGCGGTGGCGCTTTTTTTTAAATGTTACAACTAAAGTGAGATTTTACTAATGTCTGATGCAAATTTTGTATACTTAACCCAAGAACGCCTGATTGAACTTGAGCAGGAATTGAAGGAATTAAAAACCACCGGTAGAAAAGAAATTGCCGGAAAAATATCAGAAGCGCGGTCTCATGGAGACCTTTCTGAAAATGCCGAATATGACGCCGCCAAAGAAGAACAAGGAATGTTCGAACTCCGCATTAGTAAATTGGAAAACGTTCTTTCGCGCGCACGCGTTGTTGATGAATCTAAATTTGAAGAGGGTGTTGTGCATATTCTTTCTCACGTTGAAGTTAAAAATTTAAAAACAAATAAAACTTTTTCTTATCACTTAGTCTCTCCCGAAGAAGCAGATTTTCAAAGCGGTAAGATTGCAGTGGTTTCTCCGGTTGGGCAAGGATTGATGGGAAAAAAAGTTGGCGAAATTGTAAATATTAAAGCTCCTGCCGGATTAATGGAGTTTCAAATTCTTTCAGTTAAATAAAGCAACTTTGTGACCGACGAATCCTACATAAAACTAACTCTTGAGATTGCTAAAAAAGGAATTGGCTTCGTAAGTCCAAATCCATTAGTCGGAGCCGTGTTAGTAAAGGATGGAAAAATCATAGGGGCGGGTTATCATCAAAAATATGGCGAAGCGCACGCCGAGTTAAATGCCATTAACAGCGCTTCAGAAAATGTTGAAGATTCAACTCTTTATGTAAATTTAGAACCATGTTCGCATTTCGGTAAAACGCCGCCCTGTGTTGATCTGCTCCTCAAAAAAAAGATTAAAAAAGTTGTTATTGGAACGCTTGATATGAATCCGTTAGTTTGCGGAAACGGAATTCAAAAATTGAAGGAAAACGGAGTTGAAGTAAAAGTTGGTATTCTTGAAAACGAATGTGTTGAATTAAACAAGTTCTTTTTCAAAAATGTTACTAAAAAATCTCCCTACATTACCCTCAAAGCCGCAATTACCCTCGATGGCAAAATTGCCGACGGCGCATTTCAATCCAAGTGGGTAAGTTCTACTGCTTCAAGAAAACAAGTTCACAAACTGCGAAGCGAGTATGACGCTGTTCTTGTTGGCGCAAATACAATTACCAAAGATGATCCGCAATTAACAGTTCGGCTTGTTGAAGGAAGAAATCCGAAACGAATTATTTTAGACCCACAGTTGAAAATTTCGACAGAAAGGGAAATTTTCCGTTCTGAGAAAAATGTCATCCTCTTCACCTCCGCCGAAAAAAGAGATTCTGCAAAAGTAAAATCGTTGGAAAACCTTGGAGTGAAACTTCTCTATTTAAGGGTTGACGATACTAAAAAGTTTCATTTAAAAACTGTACTAAAAAAAATCAGCGATGAACATATTGCCTCCGTTCTTGTTGAAGGCGGAGCAAAAATTTTTACTTCGTTTGTAAGAGAAAATCTGTTTGATGAAATGCAGATATTTCTTGCGCCAAAATTACTTGGGAACGGAATTCCATTTCTCTCTGATTTTGGCATAAAAGAAATGAGCAAAGCCAGAAAACTATTTCTTCATTCTTTTGATAAAATTGATGAAGACCTATTACTCAATTTGAGGAAATAATATGTTTACCGGTTTAGTTGAAGAAGTCGGCGTCTTAAAGCAAAAAAATCAATTCGGAAGCGGGCTGAGATTAACCATCCTAGCCGAAAAAATTTCGCCCGACTTGAAAATTGGCGATAGCGTTAACATCAACGGCGTCTGCCAAACAATCATTCAAACTTCGCAAACTAATTTTACCGTTGAAACTGTCGAGGAAACGCTAAAAAAAACTACACTTGGGTTTTTACGAACGGGTGAGCGGGTAAATTTAGAACGTTCGTTACAAGCTAATGCAAGGTTAGGCGGACATTTTGTACTCGGGCATGTGGATACGCGCAGCGAGATACTTGAGATAATTTCACTTTCCGCAAGCCATGAAATCAAAATTAAAATTCCCGACGAATTTTCCACCTACATTGTGCGCGTTGGTTCTATTGCTGTTGAAGGAATAAGCCTTACGCTTGCCGACGTTAGCGATAATAGTTTTACGGTTGCTATTATTCCTCATTCATGGAAAGAAACAAACCTTTCCGATAAAAAAGTTGGCGATTCCGTTAACCTTGAGTTTGACATTCTCGGAAAATATGTAGCAAAATTTTTAGGGATTGAACGCGGATCAAAACTCACCGAAGAATGGTTAAAAGAGCTTGGTTATTAAATGAAATCAGTTGAAGAGAAAGTTCTTTTGTTGATTGCAGAGGAAAAATTAATTTCTCGGAACGATAAAATTGCTGTGGGATTAAGCGGAGGCGCTGATTCGGTTTTTCTTCTTTTCTTCTTAAACAAGTTCAAAAAAAAATTCAATCTTTCGTTAGTAGCTGTGCATCTCAACCATAAGTTGCGCGGTAAAGAAGCGGATGCCGACGAAGCTTTTTGCAGAGAACTTTGCGCCGGCATGAACATTCCGCTTATCTGTAAGAAGAAAAATGTGAAAGCATTTGCCCAAAAGAAAAAACTTTCTTTGGAAGAAGCCGGAAGAGAAATTCGTTACAAGTTATTTGCCGAAGCCGCTCAAAAAGAAAAATGCACTAAGATTGCTACCGCTCATCATCAATCAGATAATACAGAAACCGTTCTCTTGAATTTGGTTAAAGGTTGCGGGCTGCAAGGCGCTTCCGGTATTCCGGTAAAACGAGGCAACATTATCCGCCCGCTTTTAGCAATCACAAAAGATGAGATTTTAAATTATCTGCAGAGCAAAAAAATTCCATTCCAAACGGACTCTTCAAACGACGAAAATAATTTTCAACGAAATTATTTACGGAATGAAATTGTTAGAAATTTGAAAGAGAAAATCAATCCGAAGATTGATGAAAAGATTTTTAATTTTTCATCATCAATAAAAGAAGTCTTGAATTTTATCGGCGAATCAGTGAAAGAGCGGGTTCAACTTGTACAGGTTGAAAAAACGGGCGGCTGTAAAATTCCTCTTTCTCTTCTTGAAGAGAGTCATCCGTTTCTTCAAAAAGCCATAATTATGGCTGCTATCGGAAGCGTTCCCGGGCTTGAGGTTACCGCTCATTCAGTTCAAGGAATCCGTAAACTGCTTACAAAAAAAGTTGGCGCATCATTTCAATTACCCGGCGGTTTTAGCGCGGTACGAAGCAGGGTATTTATCGGAATCGGCCGGAAACAAGATAAAATACACGATGAAATTTTTATTGAAAAAAATCAAACTAAATCGTTGTTAGGAACGTCTATCACTATACAAAAAAGTTTAAAAAAGGACCTTTCATTTTCTTCAGATACAAAAGTTGAATACCTTTCAGCCGAACAACTGAAATTTCCGCTATTAATAAGAAAATGGGAAAATGCCGATTTCTTTTATCCGTTTGGGCAATCAAAACCGAAGAAGATTTCAAAATATCTTACCGATTTAAAATTGACGCCGGAAGAAAAAGAAAATCAACTGCTGCTTTTGAACCAATCGGAAATAATTTGGGTTATAAAGAGAAGGTTAGACAATCGCTATGCGATTACAAAAAGCACAAAAAAAATTATAAAAGTAAGGTGTACACAGTAATGAAAACTATTCTGATTGGAAACGAAACATTCATTCTTTATTTAACTGAAGAACAAATTCAAGACCGCGTTAAAGCCGTTGCAAACAAACTGATGAAAGATTACGAAGGAAAAACGCCAATTTTTCTTGGTATACTTAACGGCGCTTTCATGTTTATGGGTGATTTGTTAAAGCGCTATTCAAACCCATGCGAAGTTGATTTTATGCGGCTTTCCAGTTATGGAGACGAAAAGATTTCTTCAGGAAAAGTAAAAATGCTTAAAGATTTAGCTTGCGATGTGAACGGACGCGACTTAATTATCGTTGAAGATATTGTTGATTCCGGACTTTCGATAAAATTTATGGAACAGCTTATTGAAGAACATCATCCCGCTTCCATGAAAGTTGTATCACTTTTGCTAAAGCCCAACAGCTTAAAATATAATGTCAAAATTGATTATATTGGCTTCGAGATTCCATCAAAATTTGTCATTGGGTACGGATTAGATTATGCCCAAAAATACCGGAATTTAAGCTCTATTTATGTTTTAAAAGAAGAAAATCAGTAACAAAAAAAGTTTAACAATGGACGAAAATAAAGAAAACAAAAATTTGAAAATCCCTAAAAATACAGGTCCCAATAAACCCGACGATAACTTTGACTGGTCAAAGATCATCCGCATGGTATTTGGATGGGGCGCCGTAATTGTCGCCGCCGTTATCGTTATGCAATTACTTAAAACCGGTAGCGCCAACTACGTTGATATTCCTTACAATCAATACGTCGAATTACTTAACGGCGAGAAAATTCTTCGCGCTTCAATTACAAAAGTTGATATTAACGATTACTATTTCAAGGGCGAGCTGAAAGCTGAAGAAATGGTAAAAATTGGCTCGAAAGATGTGAAGGTTAGAAACTTCTCTGTTTATTTACCTGAACCGGTGATTAAAGACCAAGAAAGTATCTGGAAAGCTAAAGGCGTTTCTTATTCTTTTGAAAAACAATCAAGCGAATGGCTGAACATGCTGGTTGGAATGATTCCGTGGGTATTAATCATTGTTGTTTGGATTTTCTTTATGAAAAGAATGCAAGGCGGCGGCGGGATGGGAGGCGGAAAAGGTATCTTCAGTTTTGGTAAAAGCAAAGCTAAGTTGATTGGACAATCGCAGAACGCCGTTACTTTTAAAGATGTAGCCGGCGCCGATGAAGCAAAAGTTGAGTTGGTCGAAATTATAGAATTTTTAAAAGAACCTGCTAAGTTTCAAAAACTTGGCGGAAAAATTCCTCGCGGCGTGCTTTTGTTGGGACCTCCCGGAACCGGTAAAACGCTGCTTGCGCGCGCAGTTGCCGGTGAAGCCGGCGTTCCATTCTTTTCAATTAGCGGCGCTGACTTCGTTGAAATGTTTGTTGGCGTTGGCGCAAGCCGTGTACGCGACCTTTTTGAACAAGGAAAGAGAAACGCTCCCTGCATTATTTTTATTGATGAAATTGACGCCGTTGGAAGACAGCGCGGCGCCGGACTTGGCGGCGGACACGATGAACGCGAACAAACGTTAAATCAGCTTTTAGTTGAAATGGACGGATTTGAACAAAACAGCGGAGTTATCATTATCGCCGCCACTAACCGCCCGGACGTGTTAGACCCGGCGTTACTTCGTCCCGGAAGATTCGATAGACAAATTGTTGTGGATAGACCAGATGTAAAAGGAAGAGAAGGAATTCTTAAAGTTCACACAAGAAAAATTCCGTTAAAAGATGATGTTGACCTACAAGTGCTTGCAAAAGGAACTCCCGGTTTAGCCGGCGCTGAAATTGCAAATCTCGTAAACGAAGCAGCTCTTCTTGCGGCGCGTAAAGACAAAACAAAAGTTGATATGGACGACTTTGAAGAAGCAAAAGACAAAGTGATGATGGGTATGGAAAGAAAGAGTCTGATCATTTCTGAAAAAGAAAAGAAGACAACTGCTTACCATGAAATTGGGCATGTGCTTGTTGCCAAACGTATGCCGGAAGCCGACCCCGTTCATAAAGTTACCATTATTCCGCGCGGAAGAGCGTTGGGCGTTACAAGTTATCTTCCTGTTGATGAGAAACATACTTATTCAAGAGAATATTTAGAAGCCGTTATTACTTATGCGCTTGGCGGAAGAGCGGCAGAAAAATTGATCTTCAATCACTACACAACCGGCGCCGGTAACGATATTGAAAAAGCAACCAGCATTGCGCGCAAGATGGTTTGCGAATGGGGCATGAGTGAAAAACTTGGTCCGCTAAGTTACGGCGCTAAAGAAGAAGAAATATTTCTTGGCAGAGAAATTCAACGGCATAAAGATTACAGTGAAAGCACAGCAGTGGAAATTGATATTGAGGTTCGTTCAATAGTATCTGCTTGCATGGAACGCGCGATGGAAATTCTTAAAGAAGATAGCGTACTGCTGCACCGTCTTTCCGCTGAATTACTCGAAAGAGAAATTCTTGATTCGGAAGAAATTGACAAAATCATGCGCGGCGAAACGCTTCCGCCTCAAAAGAAAAATGGCGCTGTTGATGGCGAAGACGAGGTTCCGGCTCACGTAAAAAAATTAATGGAACAACGTCAACCTCAACAACCACCAGCAGAAAATGACGCAAACTGATCACGGAACTATTCAATACAGAGATGAATTCATCCGAAAAATGATTCATCTCTGTTCTCTTTCTTTTCCGATAATCTATTATTTTATTTCACGGCACGACGCAATTCTTATTCTCTCCGGGCTTACTCTTTTTTCTTTCTTCGTTGAACTTTTAAGATATTTTTCTAAAAAAGGAGGCGAAATCATTTACCACGCCGTTGGTTTTTTAATGCGCGAGCATGAAATGGATAGTAAAAAGAAAAACCTCAGCGGCGCAACGTACGTTTTCATTTCCGCGTTACTAAGTGTTATTATTTTCCCAAAAGTGATTTTTATTTCTGCTTTTTCAATCCTTATTATTAGCGATACCTTTGCCGCTTTGATCGGAAGACGGTTCGGTAAGCATCAATTTTTAGCGAAGAGTTTGGAAGGCACGCTTGCATTTTTTGTAAGCGCGGTAGTTGTGGTGTTTATTACCCCGAAAATTTTGTACGTCCCTGCTGAATATTTGTTTGGCATTGTAGCAGCAGCTCTCGGTGCAATAGCAGAAAACATTTCATACGGATGGGCTGATGATAACATGACCATTCCATTAACGGTTGGCGGTGTAATCTGGATTTGCTATTTAATTTTTTATCCGAATCTTCCGTTAGTCCTTTTGAATGTTCCGCAGTGAGTGATAATTTTTCCCCTCGCTTTTAGGGGCGCATTATAATCTCTCTCTCAAACTACGGGAATTGCGATCAACCCGGCTTCCATTTTATTGTACAACCTATCGCATAGGTTTCAGGAACGGAAATTTCTTCACCGCGCAAATATTCTTCAATGGCATTTTGTAAATATTTTGTCTGTACTTTTTCCGGTTCGCGCCAGTTGTCGTCAATCTTACCGGTGTAAATTAATTTTCGTTCAGCGTTAAAAAGGAATAACTCAGGCGTAAATGCCGCGCCAAAAGCTTTGGCGGTTTCCTGCGATTCATCTCTTAAATAAAGAAAATTAAATTGTTTCTCTTCTGCCCGTTTTTTCATTTCGTCAAAAGAATCTTCTTCGTACAAATCAGCGTCGTTTGCGTTGATGGCTACAACCTGAAGTCCTTTTTCGAAAAAATCATTTTGAAGTTTCAGTATTCTTTCTTCGTAAGCTTGAACATAGGGGCAATGGTTGCACGAAAAAATAATAAGCAACAATGAGTTGGCGGCAAAACCTGAAAGTGTATAATTTTTCCCATCAATGCCGATGAGTGAAAAATCCGGAGCAGTGTGTCCAAGGTCTAATCTTTTATTCATTTTCTTATTCCTTCTAATTTTTTCTTAATTTTCATGTACAATAATCGTTAATTTAGAAATGAAGTTACTAGTTTTTTTAATAACCTTACTCCCGG
>Ga0172371_10005783_pt1 | contig 18239 bp, 16 predicted proteins | sample Lak12m_FD_114543 | JGI IMG/M metagenome (GOLD analysis project Ga0172371, IMG submission 114543) | Freshwater microbial communities from Kabuno Bay, South-Kivu, Congo - kab_022012_12m | ecosystem: Environmental > Aquatic > Freshwater > Lake | place: Democratic Republic of the Congo: South-Kivu...
ATGGACGCCGACCTGCTCATCGGGCTGGGCAACATCATCCCGCACTGCGGCGCCGGCTACTCGGGCGGCGCCAAGATCGTGCAGCCGGGCGTGTGCGGCTTCGCGACCACGGCGGCGACGCACGTCACCGCCACCGTGCTTCCCGAGATCCCGCTCGGCGAGGTCGACACTCCCTGCCGCCACGGCATGGAGGAGGTCGCGCGCACCGTCGGCCTGGCGTTCATCGTCAACGTGGTGCTCGACCCGCACCACCGCGTGGTGGAGATCGTCGCCGGCGACTGCGTCGAGGCGCACCGCGCCGGCATCGAGGTCTCGCGGCGCGCCTGGGGCGTACCCGTCCCGGAGCCTGCCGACATCGTCGTCGTGAGCTCGTACCCGGCCGACATCGACTGGTGGCAGGGCGAGAAGGGCCTCATCGCCGCCTACTTCGCGGTGAAGGAGGGCGGCGTCATCGTCTTCTGCACGCCGTGTCCCGAAGGGCTCGAGCACAACCACCCGCGGCTGCGCTTCTGGCTGCAGCAGACGTTTGCCCAGGGCATCGCGATGGTGAAGGCCGCCGACCCGAGCGATCGCGCGATCGACCTCATCGCCGCCGACCTCGGCGTGGACAACGCCAAGATCCGCGAGAAGGCGACGATCCTGCTGGTGAGCGACGGCCTGGCCGACGACGACGTGGAGCTGCTCGGCTACGAGCGCCACATCGACCTGCAGGCGGCGGTCGACCGGGCCCTTCAGCTCAAGCCCGGCGGCACCATCGGCCTGCTGCCGTACGGCGGCGACTGTCTGCCCGTCGTAGGATGAGCGCAGCGCGCCGGCCGGCGGGGCGCCGTGAGGCGCCGGGCCGGCCGGCGCGCGACTGCGCCCTCAGCCGGGCTCGCCCGGTCAACCTGCATTCACCCGGAGGAGCACATGCTGACTGACCTCACCCTCACCGGCTTCGCCGCCGAGCTCGCGTCCGACTCACCCGCCCCCGGCGGCGGGAGCGTGTCCGCCGCCGCCGGCAGCATGGCCGCAGGCCTCGTGGCCATGGTCTGCAAGCTCAGCGTCGGCAAGGCCGAGCTCGAGGAGCGCGAGCCCGTGCTGCGCGACGCGCAGGCCGCCTGCGACAAGCTGCGCGCCTCGCTGCTCGCCGCCGTCGACATGGACACCGACGCCTACCTCGGCGTGGTCGACGCCTTCCGCATGCCCAAGGGCACCGACGAGGAGAAGGCCGCGCGCGCGGCGCAGATCCAGGTCGCCATCCGCACCGCCGCGGACGTGCCTCTCGCCACGGCCGAGTCGTGCCTCAAGGTCCTGAAACAGGCCGAGACCGTGGCCGTCGGCTTCAACACGGCGGCGGCCAGCGACCTGGGCGTCGCCCTGCAGATGGCCGCCTCCGGCGTCGCCGGCGGCGTGCTGAACGTGGAGATCAACGTGCCGTCGCTCAAGGACGCCGTGGCGCAGCATGACCTGCTGGCCGCCGCCGCCGCGATCAGCGCCGAGACGGCCGGCATCATGGAACGTGTCTGGCCGGCCGTACAGGAGCACGTGCGCGCCGGCTGAGCGGCGCGCGCACGTCGTGCATCCAGACCGGCTGCCGCCCGCCGACCACCCCGACGCCGTCGTCGGGCTGCTCGCGCGTCTCGTGCGCGCCGACACGAGCAACCCGCCCGGCGACGTGCGCCCGGCGCTGGCCGTGCTCGAGGAGTTCTTCGCTGCCAACGGCGTCGAGTACGCGGTCGCCGGCGAGGCGCCCGAGGTCGGCAACCTGGTCGCCCGCCTGCCCGGCAGCGGAGGCGGGTCCTCGCTGCTCCTGCTCGGCCACCTGGACGTCGTCCCCGCGAGCGCCGACGCCTGGACGGAGCCGCCGTTCTCAGGCCGCGTGCGCGACGGCTTCGTCTGGGGCCGTGGCACGCTGGACATGAAGCATCAGCTGGCGTCGCAGGCGGTGGCGTTCGCGCGTCTGGCGCGCCGCGTCGCCGCCGGCTCTCCGGGGCGCGGCGACCTCGTGTTCGCAGCCACCGCCGACGAGGAGACGGGTGTGCGCTGCGGCGCCCGCTGGCTGCTCACGGAGCGTCCCGACCTCCTGCGCACCGACTTCGCCCTCAACGAGGGCGGCTGGAGCATGCCCCACGCCCCTGGAGGACCGCTCTACATCCTCCACGTCGGCGAGAAGGGGTACGCCAACACCAGGCTGCGCGTGGCCGGGCACGCCGGCCACGGCTCCATGCCGCGACACCGCGACAACGCCGTGAGCGGCCTCGCCGAGGTCCTCGCCGCCCTCGACGAGTACGAGCCCGAGGTCCGCGAGGGGTCGATCCCCGATGAGCTCATCGACCTGACCGTCCAGGACGCGGACCTCCGCGAGCGCCTCAAGGACCCGCCGACCGCGCAGGCGGCGGCGCGCGAGCTGGCGGCCACGGAGGAGCGGCTGGCCGCCATCATCGAGCCGCTGCTGGGCCTGACGTTCGTGCCGACCGTGGTGCGCACCGAGGGCGATGCCGTGAACGTCATCCCACCCGCGGCCGAGGTCCTTGTGGACTGCCGCGTGCTGCCCGGGCAGACGGCGGATGATGTACGCCGCGAGCTCGGCCGAGCCCTCGAAGGAGTCGAGGCCGACTGGTCGGTGTTGTCGTGCACGCTCACCCCCGGGAATCGCTCGGCGCCGTCCGGCGAGCTGCGTGACGCCATCGAGAGCTCCCTGCGCGAGGTCGTGCCCGGGGCGCGCGTCGTCGCGGAGCTCGGCTCGTGGTTCACAGACTCGGCGCACGTGCGCGCCCTGCTGCCCGCCGCCGTCGCCTACGGCTTCTGCCCGTTCATCCGCGAGAGCTTCGCCGACGTGGCGCCGCGCCTGCACGGCTGCGATGAGCGCATCGCCGTCGAGGACCTGCGGCTCCAGGCCGAGTTCTTCGAGCGGCTCGCGGCGCGTGTCACCGCCTGAGGCCGGGCGCCGCGGCCGCTCCCAGCGGGGCGACGGCTGCGGCCGAGGTGGGCGCCGCGGCACCCCTCGCACCGGGCCCTCGCCGCTGCGGGACCGTCTCTACTTCCGGCAGGTCCGGGCGGCGGCAAGTCGACGGGGCGTTCACGCAAGAAGGGTCCTGCGCCGCAGGGCCCGCGCGGCGCGGCGCCGAAGGCGTCGAGCCGGTCCACCGCGCTGCCGTCCGGTCCGTCTGCCGCGCGATCCTCTCGTCCGCAGGCCACGCCCCAGCCGCCCGCCGGCCGGGAGTGGGTGCGGCTCGCCGTCGCGCCCGTGCCGGAGCAGTACGCGTTCGACGGCATGGGGTACCTGCGCACCTACTACCTCATGAAGCAGGGCACCGGCTACCACGACGCCTTCGCCCGAGCACAGGCGGAGGACTCCCGGCACGACGAGACCTTCCTCACCAGCCCCTTCAACTTCCGGGAGCCGCTTCTCTTCGAGGTCTGGCGCGTGCTCCCCGGCTCCGGCGGCGACGCCCTCCTGGACTGGTTCCTGGTGTGGAGTCTCGTCCTCCTCGTGGTCGTCTATATGCTGGCCGCGAGCCTCACGGAGCCGGGCGCCGCACTCCTCGGGCCGGTCCTGCTGATCCCGTTCCTGTTCTTCTTCTGGTGGGCCGGCACGTGGTTCACGTTCGCCGAGCTCTGGGCGGCGCCCCTCGGCGTGGCGGCCGTCGCCTGTCTCGTGCGCAGGTGGCGCATCGAGGGGCTGGTCCTCCTCGTCGCCGCCGTGGCCGTGCGCGAGTTCATGGTCGTGCTCGTCCCCGCCTGGCTGCTGGCCTGGGGGTTCAGCGACCGCGGCAGGTACAGGTCCACCTGGTGGGTGCCGGCCGTGGCAGTGTTCGGGCCGGCGGCGGTGCTTCTGCTGCACGTCGTGCTGGTGCCGCCGCTCTCCGCGGGCGGCTCCGGCATCAGCACCTGGCTCCACGGCGGCCTGCCGCGCCTGCTCTCGGCGCTGCGCTTCGGGTGGGAGCTCACGCCCGGCACGTCGTGGGTGCCGCTCGTGGCGGCGGCCGCCGCGATCGCCGCCGCCGCCCTGGCACGGCCGCCGTGGCGTCTCGCCGCCCTCCTCGCGGCGACGGTGCTGCCGACCCTGCTCCTGCTCGTCGTCAGCGCCGACGAGTGGGACTACTACCACGGCGCGTTCTACGTCCCCCTCGCCGTGGCACTCGCCCCCGGCGTGCTCGGCCGCCTGCTGCCCCCAAGCAGTGCGGAGCCTTCGGACGCCTCCGGCTGACCTGCCGACGCCGCCCTTCCCGCTCCAGCCGCCCGCCCATCTTTCGCCGCCCGATTCCGCCGCCCGCTGCCATGGTCCGATCCGCGATTTCAGCTGGACGTACCTCCAACGGGACAATGAACCGAAATCGCGATCGCGAGTGTGTCGCCGGCAGCCCGCCGCCGACCATCAGTCGAGTTCCGGCGGATGACGGTAGGCGTCGGCTCACGTCTCTGAGTCGTACCACTCCTGTGCGCCGGGCCAGGACGGCGTGTAGCCCTCCGCTTGAAAGAACTGCTTGAGGGTCAGCGGCGGACGGGCCTGCGGAGGCTCACGTTCGCGCTCGTCGAGGCGGCGCGCCTCTCGCGCGAGCTCACGCGTCTCTGTGCGGCGCTGCTTGTCCAGCGCCTGCTCGCCGCGGCTCAGGACCTGCTCGAGCGGCATGCCGGGCTGGAACCCGACGTCCAGCTCGCCCGACACCACCCGACAGAGCACCTCGTGCGCGTGCCTCAGACGCTCGTACACCGGGCGTGACAGAAGTACCGCCGCCAGGCGACCGCGTTGGGTCACGTACACGGGCGCGGCGCAGCTGGACGCGCGACGCAGGATCTGGGCAGCGTCGTCGCGCAGTTCGGAGACCGGGACGACGAGCGGACTGCGGTCCATCGGGCCTCCGCGGGTGGTTGGGTCGGGAGTGGGTGCCGTTCATCGTAGGTCAATCGGCGCGCCGCGACGAGAGTGACACTGTCCATGCGGGCCGGAGGCACAAGCGCCGTCGGCGGGAGAGAGAGCGGGTCGGCCGGCAGGCGCGCCGGCCGGGGGCGCTCGGAGGCCGGCGGCCGCAGCCTCAGGTCAGCAGCTCGGCGAGCTGCCGGGCGGAGGCGGCGACGAGACGGCCTGCAGTCTCCAGCCCCCAGCGCTCGATACGCCAGCTGGGGGCCAGCAGGCTCACTGCGGCCGGGGGAAAGGTGCCCTCGATGCCGCAGGCGACGGCCATCACGCCCTCCTCCACGGCGCCGTCCCTGGTGTGCACCGTGCCGGGGTCGCGCAGGGCGGCGCCCAGGGCGGTGCCCTCGATGGGGATGCGCCGCCCCAGCCAGCCGCCGTAGCGCAGCGCCTGGCGGCTCTCCACCTGCTCCACGTAGATGGCTTGGTCGCCGTCCATGACGGCCAGGTTGGCGGTCTCGCGCGTGGAGTCGCGCAGCTGCGTGAGCACGGGGCGCGAGAGCACGCGCAGGCGGTCCACCCAGGCGACCTGTGCTGCCAAGCTGAAGAGCTCCAGCCCGAGCCTGAAGCTGCCGTCGGGCTGGACCCACAGCAGGTCGGCCTCCTGCATCTCGGGCACGATGCGCAGCACCACGCTCTGCGGCAGTCCGGCGCGCTGGGAGATGTCGCGCACGGTGAGCGCGCCGGCGCTCCCCGAGAAGGCGCGCAACACAGCGAGCGCGTGAACCAGCAGCGGAGCCTCGGGCGTGAGCTCCGAGACCCGCGGCCCCAGGCTCCACGTCTTGTCCTGTGGGTGGTGCGTCACGAGGCGCCGCCTCTTCATCAGCTTGAGCAGGTTGTGCAGGCTCGACTTGGGGATGCCGCACTCGAGACCGATGGTGCCCGAGGACGCGGGCTGCGTACGCCGGCTGAGGTACTCGAGGATGTCGAAGGCGCGGTCGGCCGCGCGCGCCGGCACGCCGCCGGAGCCGGTCAGCTCGTCGCTCTCCTCGTGCTGGGTCATCGTCACCTCGTCAGTTGACCGCGGACCGGGGGCGCCGGCCACAGGTGCCGGCGGCTCGGCCACTCGCCACGACCATCATACTGGACTTGGAACGGCCGTGCGTGCAGCCTTCGAGCCTGCGGCCTTCGTGGAGCCGCAAAATCCGGTCCCATATGTGGGAGAACGCCGCAGGCTCGTTGAACCGTGCGGCGGCCCGGTCCACTCTTGTCGTGCCCAGTCACTCGCGCGGGCCGCGCCGTAAGCGTGGCCCGCTCCCGGACCTCCGCCAGGCCGCCGCACGAAAGGGGCTCCCACATGGCCGACTCCCAGACCCCCAAGCCCGAGATCCTCTACTCGGTCAAGGCCCAGCGCGGCCCCACCCTGCGCTGCAAGGGCTGGAAGCAGGAGACCATCCTGCGCATGCTCGAGAACAACATGGAGAACGCCGAGAAGCCCGAGGAGCTCGTGATCTACGGCGGCATCGGCAAGTGCGCCCGCAACTGGGAGTCGTACTGGGCGATCGTCAACGCGCTGATGGAGCTCGAGGACGACGAGACGCTGGTGGTGCAGTCCGGCATGCCGGTGGCCGTGTTCGAGACGCACAAGCTGGCGCCCCGCGTCGTGATGGCCAACACCAACATCATGAAGGCGACCTGGCCGGTGTTCTACGACCTGCAGGACAAGAACCTCACGATGTTCGCGCAGTACACCGCCGGACCGTGGGAGTACATCGGCACCCAGGGCGTGATCCAGGGGACGTTCGAGACGTTCTCGGCCATCGCTCGCAAGTGCTACGACGACTCGCTTGTCGGGCGCATCCTGCTGACCGCGGGCGCCGGCGGCATGGGCGGCAACCAGACGCGCGCCATGGTGATGCACGGCGGCGTGGGCATCGTGGTGGACGCCGACGAGCGCGTCATCGACCGCCGCATCGCGAAGGACTTCATCGAGTGCAAGGTCGGCTCCTTAGGCGAGGCCATCGCCCTCGCGAAGAAGACCGCGACCGAGGGCAAGCCGCTCGGCATCGCCGTGGTCGGCAACGCCGCCGAGCTGTTCGCCGAGGCCTACGACAAGGGCTTCCGCCCCGACATCGTCACCGAGATGTGCCCCTGCCACGACCCTATCTCGTACATCCCGGCGGGCCTGACGCCGGATGAGGCGGCAGTGCTCCGCGTCGAACACCGCGACGAGTACCTGCGCCGCGCGCGGGAGACGATGATGGCCCAGCTGCGCGTGATGAACAAGTTCTTCGCCGCCGGCGTGCCGACCTTCGAGTACGGCACCAGCATCCGCAAGGAGTGCCGCGACGCCGGCATGCCCGAGGCCGAGGCGATGACGATACCCGGCTTCGTCAGCGAGTACATCCGGCCGCTCTTCTGCGAGGGCCGCGGCCCCTTCCGCTGGACCTGCGTGAGCGGCGAGGCCAGCGACCTCGCGCGGCTCGACGACCTCTGCCTCGAGCTCTTCTCAGGCGACCTGCTCGTGACGCGCTGGATCACGCTGGCGCGCAAGCACATCCCCATCGAGGCGCTGCCGGCGCGCATCTGCTACCTGGGCTTCGGCCAGCGCAAGAAGCTCGGCCTGGCTGTGAACGAGCTCATCCGCAAGGGCGAGGTCAAGGGCCCCGTCGCGTTCTCGCGCGACAACCTCGACTCGGGCAGCATCGTGAACCCGACGTTCGAGTCGGAGAACATGGCCGACGGCGGCGACCTCATCAGCGACTGGCCGGTGCTGAACGGCCTGCTGAACAGCTGCGGCATGGCCGACCTCATCGCCGGCCAGGCCAACTACTCGATGGGCGAGGCCGTGCACACCGGCGTGACGATGATCGCCGACGGCACCGACGAGGCCGACTTCAGGCTGTCGGTGTCGCTGACGGTGGACTCCGGCATCGGGGTGATCAGACACGCGCAGGCCGGCTACCAAGCCGCGAAGGACGTGGCCAACGGCGAGGGCGCGCTCACGGACGAGAGCATCAAGGTCCCGCTGTGGTGGACGCCGAAGGCGACCTTCGGGCCGCGGGACCTCTGAGACCGGCGCGCGACGGGTCGCCAACGTCGAGGGTGACGATGAGCGCTGCTTCTGAGACCGGGCCCGTGGGCGCAGCCGCCCGCCCGCGGGCCAACCTCGTGTTCAAGGACGCGGCGCAGCTCGTGCGCTGTGCCGGCGAGATGTACGACGCCGACGTCGTCGCCGGCGGCTGGCTCGCCGTTGCCGGCGAGACGGTCCTCGCCGCCGGCACGCGCGCCGAGGTCGAGGCGGCCTGCGACTGCTCCGCCGCCGAGGTCGTCGACTGCGCCCGCAAGGTCGTGGCGCCCGGCTACGTCGACAGCCACACGCACCTGGTCTTCGCCGGCTCTCGCGTCGATGAGTACGCCGCCAAGATGACCGAGGCCGACCTTGAGAAGGTCCGCGAGCGCCTTGCGGCGCGCGGCCTCGGCATCGGACCGATGGAGACCGTCACGCGCACGCGCGAGTTGACGGTCGCACAGCTGTACGCCGAGTCGGCGGCGAGGCTCGCCGGCATGCTCGCCGCCGGCACCACCACCGTCGAGAGCAAGAGCGGCTACGGGCTCGCCACGCACACGGAGCTCGACATGCTCCGCGTCAACAGGATGCTCGATGAGGGCTCGCCGGTCGACGTCGTCTCGACCTTCCTCGGCGCCCACGGCTTCGCCCCCGAGGTCTCGCGCGAGCGCTACATCGACATCGTCTGCGAAGAGATGACGCCGCTGGTCGCAGGCGAAGGCCTCGCGACCTTCTGCGACGTGTGGACCGACACCGGCTACTACGACAAGGAGGAGTCGCGGCGCGTGCTGGAAGCCGGCCGCGCCCACGGACTTGAGCCCAAGATCCACGCCGACGCCTATTCGTGCATCGGCGGCACGGAGCTCGCGGCCGAGCTGCGCATGGTCTCGGCCGACCACCTCAACTTCACGCCCCCGGAGGTCATGCGCAAGATGGCCGCGGCCGGCGTGGTCGGCGTCATCATGCCGGCGCTGGACTTCGCCGTGCACCACCCACGGCCGTTCGACGCACGGGCGCTGATCGACGCCGGCATGACCCTGGCGCTGGCCACCGACCTGTGTCCCGGCTGCTGGACCGAGTCGCAGCAGTTCGTCATGGCGCTGGCCTGCCGGCTCTACGCGATGAGCCCGGCCGAGGCGATCTGGGCGGCGACCGCCGGGGGCGCGGCCGCTCTGGCCCTGGACGACCGCGGCGCGCTCGCCCCCGGCAAGCTCGCCGACGTGCAGGTCTGGGACGTGCCGCAGTACGAGCACGCGATCTACCGGCTCGGCGGCAACGTCGTCGAGCGCGTCTACAAGCGCGGCCGGCCGGTGGCCGAGCACGGCCGCGCCCTTCCGATGTGAAAGAAGGCCCGATGGTTGACGAAGAGACCACTCCCGACGTGCTCGCCGCCTCGCTGCAGCCGGTCCTGGCCCGCATCCTGGACGCCGGCGAGGCGACCACCGGCGGCGGCTCCGCCGCCGCCCTCTCCGGCGCCATGGCGGCGGGCCTACTGGGAATGGTGGCCCGCCTCTCCACCGGCAAGGAGCTGGAGCTCGGCGACGAGCGCTACCAGCAGGTGGCCGGCGAGGCCGCTGAGCTGTGTGCGGGCCTCGCCTTCGGCGCGGCCGAGGACGCCGCCGCCTACGGGCTCATCAAAGCGGCGTACGCGCGGCCCAGGGACAGCGAAGAGGAGAGGGCTGCGCGCCACGCGGCGATCCACGACGCGCTCATCGCCGCCGCCGAGGTCCCGCGCGACAACGCTGTCGCCTGCGCGCGGGTCCTGGACCTGTGCCGCGAGCTCGTCGGCAGGTCCAACGAGTCGGCCGCCTCCGACCTGGCCGTGGCCCTCGAGCTGGCCCGCGCCGGCGTCGTCGGCTGCGCCGGCAATATTGACGTCAACGTTGCGATGCTGGAGGGTGAGCGGGCCGCGGCGCTGCTCCGGGAGGCAGGCGAGCTGCGCGCGCGCTGTTGAGTCACCCCACTCCTCGAGGAGTCCAGCATGAAGATCCTCATGTGCGTGCCCAACGTCAGCGAGGGCCGCGACCAGGCGACCGTCGACCGCTTTGCAGACCTCATCCGCAGCCAGCCGGGGGTCAAGCTCGTCGACCTCTCCTCGGACGGCGACCACAACCGCTCCGTTTACTCGTACCTCGGCGAGATCGACGCCGTGCTGGCCGCGACCAAGGCTTTCGCGGCGGCCGTCATCGACGCAGTCGACATGACGGTTCACACAGGTGGTCATCCCCGCAACGGGGCGCTCGACACCGTGCCGTTCATCCCCGTGGGCGACACGACGACCGAAGAGGCTGTGGCCGTGGCCAAGGATTTCGGCAGGTGGCTGGGCAGCCGCGGCGTGCCCGTGTACTACTACGAGGACGCCGCCACGCGCCCGGAGCGCCGCAACCTCGTCGACGTGCGCAAGGGCGAGTACGAGGCGCTGCCGGAGAAGCTCAAGGATCCCTTCTGGACGCCGGATGAGGGACCCGCCGAGTTCGTGCCGAGGTCGGGGGCGACGCAGGTCGCCGCACGCTTTCCGCTCGTCCCGTTCAACGTGAACCTGCGCACCGAGGACATCGACATCGCCACGCAGATCGCCCACGCCGTGCGCAACCTCAACGGCGGGTTCCGGTACGTGCGGGCCATCGGTCTCGAGCTCACGGGGACCGGCATGGTCCAGGTCTCGATGAACCTGACCAACTACACGCAGACGCCGATCCCTCGAGTGATGGAGGCCATCAAGGCCGAGGCCGCGCGCTACGGGGTGAGCGTGGCGAGCGCAGAGCTCGTCGGCGCGGTGCCGCTCGGGGCCCTCGAGGAGGTCGTGCGTTACTACCTGCAGATCCACGACTTCTCGATGAGCCAGACCGTCGAGATGAACGTCTGACCCACGTCACTTCCGCCCCGCCGGGTCGCGAAAGGAGCAGTCGGTGCCGTACACAGTCATGTACCTCGGGGAGTACAACGTCGTCGAGACCAGATTCACCGGTCTCGTGCCGCTGGACGAGCTCGATCCAGCGCTGACGGCAACCGGTGCCGTAGCGGCCGAGCGCCTCTGCAACCGCTTCCTGATCGATGCCCGCGAGCAGGGGCCGAGTCACGGATCCACGTTCGACATCCTCAAGCTCGCCGAGATGCTCGCCTCGATTCCACCGGACGTCATCGACCGCGAGGCCATCCTGGCGCCGCCGACGCCGAACGGCGTGGACGACATGCACTTCTTTGAGACGGCCGCCAGGAATCGCGGCCTCAACGTGCTCATGTTCCCGGACCGCGATGAGGCGCTCGCCTGGCTGAGCGCGTGACGTGACCGTTCGCCTCGACGGGCGCAGCCTCGCGATCCACGACGTCGTGCGCGTGGCGCGCGACGGCGAGCCGGTGGCCATCGCGCCGGAGTGCCACCCGCTCATGCATGCGAGCCGCGCCGTCGTCGAGGAGTGCCTGCGGCGCGGCGACCCGGTCTACGGCGTCAACACCGGGTTCGGCAAGCTGGCCGATGTGCGCATCGCCGACAAGGACGTCGAGCTTCTTCAGCGTCACCTCGTGACGAGCTGCTGCACCGGCGTGGGCCCGCCGTTCCCCGAAGAGGTCGTGCGCGCGATGCTGCTGCTGCGCGCCAACTCGCTCGTCGCGGGCTGTTCAGGCGTGCGCCCGCCCGTGCCCGAGACGCTGGTCGCGATGGTCAACCGCGGCGTGCTGCCCGTGGTGCCGAGCAAGGGCTCGGTGGGCGCCTCCGGCGACCTCGCCCCCCTCGCCCACATCGCCCTGGTGCTGATGGGCGAGGGCCGCGCGCGCTTCGCCGGCCGCACCATGGACGGCGGCGAGGCGCTCCGCGAGGCGGGCATCGAGCCCGTGACGCTCGCCGCCAAGGAGGGCCTGTCGCTGTGCAACGGCACGCAGGCCATGGCCGCGCTTGGCGCACTCGCCGTCTTCGACGCGGCGCGCCTGCTCGACACGGCCGATGTGATAGGCGCGCTCACGGCCGAGGCGCTCGAGGCCGTCCCCGACGCGTTCGACGAGCGCCTTCACCTGGCGCGTCCGCACGCCGGCCAGCTGCAGACGGCCGCGAACCTGCGCCTGCTGCTGAAGGACAGCCCGGCCGTGATCACGGCACCTCACGGCCGCGTCCAGGACGCCTACGCTCTGCGCTGCATGCCGCAGGTGCACGGCGCCTCCCGCGACGCCGTCGCCTACGTGCGCGGCGTCCTGGAGACCGAGCTGAACGCCGTGACCGACAACCCACTCGTCTTCGCCGGCCCCGCCGCCGCCTCGACCGCCACCCCGACCGAGACCGTCGTCATCCCTGGGGATGACGACGCGAGCGCCTCCGCCGTCGGAGGCGCCATCCTCTCCGGCGGCAACTTCCACGGCCAGCCGCTCGCCCTTGCCCTGGACTTCCTCGGCATCGCCCTGGCCGAGCTCGCCAACATCTCCGAGCGCCGCACAGAGCGCCTCGTGAACCCGGCGCTGAGCGGCGGCCTGCCGGCGTTCCTTATCGAGGAGGGCGGCCTGAACGACGGCTTCATGGTCGCCCAGTACACCGCCGCGGCGCTCGTCGGCGAGAACAAGGTGCTCGCGCACCCCGCCAGCGTCGACTCGATCCCGACCTCCGCCAACCAGGAGGACCACGTGAGCATGGGCGCCCTAGCGGCGCGCCATGCCCGCGAGATCCTCGAGAACACGCAGACGGTGCTCGCCATCGAGCTGCTCTGCGCCTGCCAGGGCGTCGACCTGCGCGGCTGCGTCCCGGGGCCGCGCACCGCCGGGGTCCACCGCCTCCTGCGGCAGCGCGTGCCGGCGCTCACCGAGGACCGTCCTCTGGACGGCGACATCGCCGCGGCGCTCGAGCTGGTCCGCGGCGGCGGACTGTCGCTCGCGCTCGCGAACTGACGCTGGGCTCGGCCACTTCGGCCGCCGTCACGCCACGGCGCGCTGCAGCGCCTCCGCACGCGACCCGTAGATCGGCAGTGCCACGCTGAGCCCGGTCGCCTCCAGCAGGCGTCGCAGCTCACGGGTCGGCGACAGCACGGCCACCTCGCGCCCGTCTGCGCGTCGCGCGCACACGACCAGCACGTCGAGGGCGCTCCAGTCCAGCAGCCGGCAGCGGCTCATGTCGACGAAGGTGCGACGAAAGCCCATGTCCACGTAGGAGAAGAGCCGCTCCACGAGCGTGGGAGCGTCCTTCTCGCCCAGCTCGCCGAAGACGCTGACGACGAGCCCGTCCTTGCCGAACGCTTCGAAGGTGGTGAGCATCGCTGCCTCCTCCTCCTGTCGGTGGCGCCGGCCCGGAGGCCGGTGAGCTGACGAGTGCAGCCTCTCAAGTCGTGTTGAAGACGGACTGGGGTCCGGATGAACACTTCCTGAGAGTTGTTCAGTCGTCGTGAAGCGTCGGCTCAGCTGGTGCACCGGCGCGTCCCGCCCAGCCGTGTCTCGGCTGCGTCCCGCCCAGCCCGCGCCCCGGCCCGAGCCCGGCCCCGTCCGTCGCCCACGGTGGGGGGGCGCAGCAGCAGCCGGAGGCATGATCGCACTCGCGACTTCAGTTGCCTGTACGTTTGGAGGTACAAGCAACTGAAGTCGCGATTCGGCAGATGGGCCGGGGCGGTAGAGGGCCTGCTACTGCGAGGGAGATCCCGCCGATACTGCGTCTGGCAGTGCGTTCAGCGTCACCCGTGTGATGCATCGAGGCATGGAGGTCCTGATGCGCACCACGCTGACCGTGGACGAGTGTCGCCACGGTGGTCACCCACGACTGCGCCTTCGCCCCGTTTCCCGGGCTGCGCTGGACCACGCCGCCCGGCAGAGCGGGCGCCTGGCGGGCCACCCGCGCGGCGTCCGCGATCGTCACCGCGCGTCACCCTTGATGCTATGATGCATACCATGTGATGCTGCGATGCATGGAGTCGCTCATGCGCACGACGCTCACCATCGACGAGGATCTTCTCCTCGCCTACAAGCAGCTCGCCGCCACCACGCACCAGAGCCTCAGCCACGTGGTCGAGGATGCGCTGCGAGAGGCCCTGTCGCTGCGTCGGGAACGCATCGGAAGGGGTCCGATCGAGCTCAGTCCTCTGCCGGAGGGGGGCGGACTCGTGGCCGGCGTCGACCTCTCGAGTCACGCGGCACTGACCGAAGCGCTCGAGAAACCCCGCGACGACGAGCTGCGCCGGCGTCTGCAGGGTGGCGGCAGCCCGCGGGGTGACGGTGACCCCTCGTGATCCTCCCCGACGTCAACGTGCTCGTGTACGCTCAGCGCCGCGATATGCCGGGCCACGAGCGGTATCGCCGGTGGCTGGAGAGTGCGCTGAACGGCGATGAACCCGTGGCGCTGGTCGGCCCGGTGGTGAGCGGGTTCCTGCGCGTGGTCACGAACCGGCGCATCTTCCTCACACCGACGCCGCTGGTTGGCGCCATCGCGAATCTCGAGACCATGCTGAGCGCGCCGGCGGCCGTGACGCCCGATCTGCCCGGCGGCGGGGTGCGCGCTCTCATCGCGCAGTGCCGCGCGGGAGAGGCCACCGGCGACCTCGTGTCGGACGCCTATCTCGCGGCCGTCGCGACGGCGCTCGGCGCGGAGCTCGTCAGCACCGACCGCGACTTCTCGCGGTTCCCCGGGCTGCGCTGGCGCAGCCCGCTTGCCGGGTAGACCGCGCGCCCGGACGCAGCCGACAGGCGCCGGGCGGCGTCCGCCGGCCCCGCGCCCGAGCACAGGGTCGTTCGCCGCCAGTCACACGTTGTGGAGAACCGGGCCCCTGCGACCGATGGCAGGCACAGGGGCAGCGTGCGAACGGACGCGCCGCACGGTCAAGAGGAGTCGCCGTGTCAGAGGATGCCAACAACGCCTTCCTGGACCGCTTCAGCAGCGACGCCGAGTTCCGCGCCCGGGTCGTGGCGGTCCACGACCCGGGCGCGCGGCTGGAGCTCATCCGCGCCGAGGGGTTCGCCGACGCGGACGAACGTGCGTGGGAGAGCACCTGCCGCCTGGACGACGACGACCTCGACCGCGCCTCGGGGGGGAACGACCCGTCGGCGTGCGACATACACCTGCTCACCATGGTCGGCGACGGTGTCATCGACGGGCCCTCGACGGCGTGGGAGTGACGCGGCCCGCGGTGGTACGCGCCAGAACCGTTCCCGTCCGCCCTTGTCACCCCCGACGTCGGGAGTAGGCTGTGCTCGTCGGCGCGTTGGGGCGCGTCGCGGAGAGGGGGCGGCATGGGGCGTTCGTCGGCATCACGCGGGGCAGGCCACGTACGGCAGCCTTCAGGTCGCGCGCGCGGTCATCGACGGCACGAAGCGCTCCGCCACAGAGCGGCGAGGCTGCCGGCAGTGCTCGCGGTCGCGCTGCTTATCGGCGTCGTGGGCGCCGGGTCCGTGGCCTCGCCGGCCTCGTCGTCGCCGGTGCCCAGTCCGTCTGCGCCCGCCGGCTCGGCTCCGTCCCCCGGCATGTCGGCGTCCCCCAGTGCTTCGCCTTCCACCGATCCTGGGCTGGCGGAGCCTGCGCCGGCGCCCCATATCACGGGCATGTCCCCGGCCAAGGGCAAGCGTGGTGCGATCGTCACCATCAGCGGGAGCGGCTTCGGCTCGGCGGAGGAGACGAGCACGGTGAAGTTCGGGGACGCGACGTGTCCGGGGGCGGTCTCCTGGAGCGACAACAGGCTCGTGTGCAAGGTCCCCGCCAAGGCCCGCGTCGGCAAGGTCAAGGTGGTCGTGACCACTGCCTCGGGTGCAAGCAACGCGCGGGTGTTCACCGTGAAGCGCGGTGGTCCTCCGCCGCCTGTGCTGCCGGGTCGCCCGACCGGCAAGGCTCCCCGCGGCACCGTCACCACCGAGACGCCCACCTTCGCCTGGACCGAGGCCAAGGCCGCAAGGGTCTACGAGTTGCGGGTCCTGCAGGGCAGCAGCCAGCAGCTCGCCAAGGTCGGCATCACGGAGACGTCCTACACCAGCAAGGCCCCGCTGCCGACCAACGAAGACCTCACGTGGCAGGTGCGCGCCCGCAATGAGGACGGTGTGGGAGAGTGGAGCGAGCCCCTGGCGTTCAAGGTCGTCGAGGAGAAGTCACTGAAGGATCTCCTGACCTTCGGCTTCACCCGTCCGTCCGTCGTGGGGCAGATCGACCAGCGCCGCAACGCGGTCACCGTCCTGGTGCCCAGAGAAACCGACGTGACGAACATGACCGCAGTCTTCACGACGAACGGCGTCGCGGTGGACATCCAGGGCCGGCCGCAGACCAGCGGCGTCACGGCCAACAGCTTCGTCTTTCCCCTGACCTACACCGTCACCGCGTTCGACGGGACCAAGCAGGACTGCAGCGTCACCGTGCTGCCGCTGGGTGTGGGCGACCCGTATCAGGGCGGTGTGGTCGCCTATCTGCTCCGGCCCGGCGACCCCGGTTTCGTGGAGGGCGAGATGCACGGGCTCATCGCCACGCTGAGGGACGTGAACCCCGCCGTGGACGTGGGCGTGATCTGGAGCACGGTGGGCGGCGAGCCGGGTGGGGGGGCTCAGATCAGGCCGGTGGCGCAAGACGCGAGGCTGGGCGCCGGACGGGCGAACACCGAGGCGATCGTGAACCAGACGGCCACGGTCAATCGCCGGTACGTGACGTGCACGGGGGGAGCGGCCTACACGTGCTATCACCTGCAGGAGGGCGGCTACGACGACTGGTTCCTGCCGAGCAAGGACGAACTGGACAAGCTGTTCCAGAACCGCGAGGCCGTGGGTGGCTTCGCCGGCTACGGCTACTGGAGCTCCACCGACAACTACGACGCGCCGACCGACAGCGCGACGGCCGCGTGGATCCAGGTCTTCTCGACCGGCGAGCAGCAGCACCGCGGCAAGTGGCAGTACTTCGGGGTGCGGGCGGTCCGCGCGTTCTGAGGTCAGACGGCCGCCACGGCGGGGTTCTGCTCTCCAGCATGTGGGACGGGTGCGGCCGGGGCATTGAACGGCGGTGTGGCCGCGCCTAGGGTGAACACGTGCGGCGGGCCGGCACGGCGCAGCGAGCGCGGCCCCCCAACGTCAGCACGAGCTGTCCGCCGGCCGCCGCCTTCCTTTCTGGCTCACGTTCCTTCGGGGAGGTCCCCAATGTCCGGTGCACTCAGCATCCAGCCGCTCTCCGGCGCCGAGGTCGCGACGATCTACGAGAAGTGCCTGGAGATCCTCTCCGGGCACGGGGTCAAAGTGGATCACCCGAGCGCCTTCGGCTGGCTGCGCGAGGCCGGGTGCCTGGTCGACCAGGACACGCGGATGGTCCGCATCCCCGGCGACGTCGTGGAGGCGGCGCTCGCGACGACGCCGGCCGGCTTCGTCGCCAAGGGCGGTGACGAGCGCTACGACCTGCCGCTCCCGCACCCGGGCGGCGGCCCGTACACCTCCAGCTGCATCCAGTCGATGCTGTACCTCGACGTCGATACGCGTGAGTTCCACGACGTCACGCGCGAGCGCTGGGCCGACTGGTGCCGCCTCGCCCAGGCGCTGCCCAACATCGACGCGGTCGCCATCCAGACGCCGATGGACGTGCCGCCTGAGACGGCCGACATCCACGCTCTCGCGGTGCAGCTGCAGAACACGTCCAAGCCGCTGAACCTGCTCGCCTACTGTCTGGAGAGCGTGCCGTACCTGTTCGAGCTGCTCCTGGCGCGCGCCGGCAGCGAGGAGGCCCTGCGCGAGCGGCCGCTGGCCTGGTTCGACCCGACGTCGCTGAGCCCGCTGGTGTTCAAGGACATGGACGTGCTGACCATCGAGCTGTGCTGCCGGTACGGCATCCCGGTGGCGCCGTGCAGCCTGGTGGTCGGCGGCGGGACGGGCCCGATCACCCCGGCCTCGCAGGCGCTGCTGGTGGGCGTCGAGGTGCTGGCCATGATCGTGATGACGCAGATCCTGGCGCCCGGACACCCCATCCTGGCGAGCGCCTACAACTCGACGATGGACATGGGCACGGGCAACACCAACCTCGGCTCGGTGACGACGGCGCTGGCGCAGGCAGCCGCGGCGCAGTTCATGCACGAGGCGTTCGAGGTGCCGGTGCTGACGGCGTCGCTGTGGAGCGACTCGTACGCGTCCGACGGGCAGACGGTGTTCTCGAAGGGGATGAACGCCGCCTTCACGGCGATGGCCGGCGCGGACGTGGTGTACGGCGCCGGGCGCCTCGGCGGCTCGACGCTGGCGAGTCCGGCGCAGCTGATCATCGACGACCGCATGACGGCGCTGGTGCGCGGCTACATCGCCGGGATGACGGCCGACGACGACACGCTCGGCGTGCCAGCAGTCCTGGACGCCGGCGCCGGCGGCAACTACCTGCGGGCCCGGCACACCCTGCGTCACTGCCGTGAGGCCGCGCGGCCCGACATC
>Ga0172371_10005784_pt1 | contig 18230 bp, 10 predicted proteins | sample Lak12m_FD_114543 | JGI IMG/M metagenome (GOLD analysis project Ga0172371, IMG submission 114543) | Freshwater microbial communities from Kabuno Bay, South-Kivu, Congo - kab_022012_12m | ecosystem: Environmental > Aquatic > Freshwater > Lake | place: Democratic Republic of the Congo: South-Kivu...
GACCTCGCACCGGGTCTATAAGGAGGCTATGTCTGCCGAAGAGGCCATTGCTATCCTGCAGGCGGGGCGAGGCAGGCATTTTGACGAGGAGTTGCTTGATGCCTTCCTGGCCTGTATCGGCGAGATCCTGTTGATGAAGACCAAGTTTGCCGATGGCTAGTTGATGGCGAAGTCAGGCCTTAGTCCTCTTGTTGTCGCCTGCCCCGTGATCACTTACCTTTGCTTGTCGCCCGTCTCTGTGCCGTCCTTTGGCGGCCGCCCCCATCCCTCCACCCTTGCCCGCTGTTGTTTCCTCCTTGCCCCTTACGCCCTGCCGTCGTCGTTGGCTTGCCGGTTATCAGCCTCTTTTGCCGCTCCTTCTGGGCGGTGTTCTTTTCGACAAAGAGGGGTTCTCCCGAGAAGGGGTCGTGCCCCGTCCAGTACATCAGCGATGAGTAGGTTGATGGGGTGGGGGTGAAGATTTGCACCTGCTCCGGGCTGGCGGCCAGCTGCGTCGCGCAAAATCGGTGCAGGGCGGCCATGTCGCTCGCCTCACAGCCTGGGTGAGCGGCGATGAAGTAGTAGGTGAGGTATTGTTCCTTGGCGACCTCTCGGGTGCAGGTCTCAAAGAGTGTCTTGAATTGGAGCAGGAGCTCGGCCTTGGGTTTGCCCATCTTGGCCAGTACCCGCTCTTCCGAGTGTTCGGGGGCGATCTTCATCTGGCCTGAGATGTGGTTGCTGACCAGGGCCTTGAGGTAGCGCCGCCCCTGGGGGTCGGCGAGGATGAGGTCGTAGCGGATGCCCGAGGCGACAAAGACCCGCTTGACGCCAGGGAGATCGCTGAGCGACTGCAAAAGGGCAAGTTGCGCTCGGTGGTCGATGGTCAGGTTGGGGCAGAGCGATGGCGAGAGGCAGCGCCGGTGGCGGCAGACCCCCTGGCGCAATTTTTTGGCGCATTCAAAGCCGTACATGTTGGCGGTGGGGCCACCGACATCGGGGATATTGCCTTTGAAGTCGGGATGTTTGATCATTCGCTTGGCCTCGCGGAGGATGGAAGCCTGGCTGCGGCAGATGACGGTTCGCCCCTGATGGATGGCTATGGCGCAGAAATTACACTCGCCGTAGCAGCCACGATGGCTGGTGATGGCGAATTGGATGGTGTCTTGGGCCCGAACCTTGCCTTGGCCTTGGTAGTAGGGGTGGACGGAGCGAGAGAAGGGGAGTTCGTGGACACGATCCAGTTCCTCCGTGCTGAGCTGGGCTGAGGGCGGGTTGTGGATGAGCAGCCGGTTGGCATCCTGACGTTGGGCCAGGCCGCTGGCGGTGAGCGGGTCGTTGTTTTGGTAGAAGGTGTGAAACATGGTGGTCATCGCCCCTTGGTCACTCGCCACCTCGCTGTAGTCCGGCAGCTCGATAAAGCCCTCAGGTCTCTCGGTTGCCGGGTAACAGAGGCCGGGGATGCCCCTGAAGTCAAGCCCTCGGTTCAGGTGATCGGACAGGGCCAGTATCGTCTTTTCCGCCATGCCGTAGACCAAGATGTCGGCCTTGGCGTCGAAGAGGATCGACTTGCGGATGCGGTTCGACCAGAAATCATAGTGGGCCAAGCGGCGGAGACTGGCCTCGATACCGCCCAAGACGATTGGCCTGGTCCCTTTGAAGGCCCGGCGGATGAGGTTGCAGTAGCAGATCACCGCCCGATCGGGCCGCCTTGTGTTTTGCCCGCCGGGGGTAAAGTCATCGGAGTTGCGGCGTTTGTTGGAGGCGGTGAGGTTGGCCACCATGGAGTCGACGCTGCCGCCACTGACACCCCAGAAGAGGCGGGGCTCGCCGAGGCGGCTGATGTCCTTTGTGGCATCGATCGCCGGTTGGGCGATGATTGCCACCTTGAATCCGGCTTCGGAGAGCAGGCGGCCAATCAAGGCCACCCCGATAAAGGGGCTGTCGATGTAGGTGTCGCCGCTGACTAAGATGATGTCCGCCTGTGACCAGCCAAGTTCCTTCAACTCTTCAGGGGTAGTGGGGAGAAATTTCATGTGGGCAGGGGGTAAGTATCCAGCTCCAAAAAAAGGGGCAGCAACCAGGAACCGTAACTATTCGGCAGCGCCTCAGATGCGCGAAAGCGGCCTGCGATGTGTGCTGGTTTGCACATGAGCAGGCCGCTGACAGCTAAGCGAAGACTGCGAAGCAGATGGGGTGCTGCTGGATAGTTACGCCAGGGTATCATAACCTTAAACATCGTGGGTGGGTATGGAAAAGATTATGCTGAGAGATGGGACGATTCGCTTAGGTCAACTGCTGAAACTGGCCGGCTGCGTGTCAACCGGCGGTGAGGCCAAGGCCAGGATCCAAGCGGGAGAGGTCATGGTCAACGGTGCGGTTGAAGTGAGACGTGGGGCGCAGCTCCACCCCGGAGATCGGGTTGAGATCGGGGGCAAGGTCTTTGGCCTGGAGGGGGGGCCGAGTGCCTAGCAGGTGACGGCGGCCAATCATCGCCTGTCCCAAGGCGAGGCAGCCATCGCCCGGTGGGAGGCGGGAGTGGCTGAGCACCACAAGCCCGGCCTGGCCTAGCCCTTGGCGGAGGCCGTTGGCCATCAGGGGGTTGACAAAGACCCCGCCGGAGAGAGCCACCACTCGGAGATCGTAGCGGGCAGAGGCCTGTTTGACCGCTACGGTCAACATCTCGATCAACGTCCGGTGAAACCGTTGGCTGATGGCCGCAAGCGAGGCCCCTTGCTCAATGTCGATCACCACCTGCCGCACGAGGGGGCGAAGGCTGATGGCCCCGCCTTCAGCCGCCGTTTCCATGCCGAGCTCATAGCCCTGATCGCTGATCTTGCCGTTGGCGGCGGCCATCAACTCGATGGCCGCTTGGCCCTCGTAGCTGATGGTCTGTCGTCCTCCGGCCATGGCCGCCACCGCATCGAAGAGCCTGCCGCAACTGCTGGTTTGTGGGGAATGGATCCCCCTTTGGGCAATTTCGGCCACCGGCCCCCAATCGTGTTCGTCTAAGAAGGGGAGGGCGGGCAAGGCCTCCCCGTAGATCTGGCTGAGGTAGCCAACGGCGGCCCGCCAGGGTTGGCGGATGGCGATTTCCCCACCGGGCAGGGGCATGGGCTCCAACCAGGCCAATCGTTCGCACCCTGCCGCATCGCCAATCAGTACCTCCCCCCCCCAGATCGTTTGATCCCATCCGAGACCGGTGCCATCCAAGATGAGGCCAAGGGCAGGGCCATCGTGCTGATTCTCCGCCAGACAGGCGGCCAGATGGGCGTGGTGATGTTGCACGGCAAGGGTTGGGCGCCGGCCCTCATCCGTTGCCCATTGGCTGCTGAGGTAGCCGGGGTGGAGGTCGTGGACGATGAGGGCGGGATCGCCCTGAAAGAGGGAGAGGAAGTGGCTGATGGTCTCCCGGAAGAAGGCGGCGGCGGCGAGGTTTTTCAGATCGCCCAGGTGCTGGCTGAGGAAGGCATGTCCTCCCTTGAGCAGGCAGATGGTGTTCTTGAGCTCCCCCCCGACCGCTAAGACCTGAGGCCCATGCGAGCGGACCTTGATTGGGGTGGGGGCCTGACCTCGTCCCCGGCGGAGGGTGAGGGCCTGGCCTTGTTGGATGGTGACGACGGAGTCATCGGCCCGGCAGACGATGGGCCTGTCGTGGAGCAGGAAGGCATCGGCGAGCTCGGTCAGTTGGCGCAAGGCCTCTTGGTTGTCGATGCAGAGGGGCTCTTCGCTGCGGTTGGCGCTGGTCATCACCAGGGGATGCGGGAAGGCGTGGGCGAGTAGGAAATGGAGTGGGGTGTAGGGGAGCATCAGGCCAAGCTCTCCCAGCCCTGGGGCCACCAAGGGGCTGATCAAGGGGGATTCTTTGCGGGGGGCGAGCAGGATCGGTCGTTGGGGCGAGCTCAGCAACCTCTCGGCCTCCGGGCTGAGATGACAGAGCTGATGGGCGGTAGTTAGGTTCGGCAGCATGAGGGCCAGGGGCCGAGAGGGACGCCCTTTTCGTTGGCGGAGGCGGCTGATGGCCGCGTCGTTTCTGGCGTCGACGGCCAGGTGGAAACCGCCCAGCCCCTTGATGGCCACGGTCTTGCCTTGGCCGAGGAGTTGGGCGCAGAGCGAGAAGGGGTCTCCGCTCAGGGCCTGCCCCACGGTGTCGCAGAGGGTCAGTTGTGGCCCGCAGTCCGGGCAGGCGTTGGGTTGGGCGTGAAAGCGGCGGTTTTGCGGATCGTCGTACTCTGCCTGGCAGCTTGGGCACATGCTGAAGGCGGCCATGCTGGTTGTTGGCCGGTCGTAGGGGATGGCGCGGATGATGGTCAGCCGTGGCCCGCAGTGGGTGCAGTTGATGAAGGGGTAGCGGTAGCGGCGGTTGCTGACATCGAAGAGTTCGCGCTGGCAGTCTTGGCAGGTGGCGAGGTCTGGGGCGATCAGGGTGGACACCGGGCCCGTGGTCTGCGAGGGGGCGATGGTGAAGTCGTGCCCTTGCCGGGGTGGCATGATCATGGCCTCAATCCGCTCAACAACCGCCGGGGCTTTCGCCTGCTGTAGGAGGCCGAGCAGTTGGTCGATGGCCTCGGGCCTCCCTTGGGCCTCGATCTCGACCCCTTGGCCGCTGTTGGCGACAAAGCCGGTCAAGGCGAGTTGTGTCGCCTGACGGAGGACGAAGGGCCGGAAGCCCACCCCCTGGACGATGCCCGTCACCCGGATACGGCGGCGCTGGTCGTTAGTCAATGCTGGTGGCTATGGTCAAATTTGTGCCGGAGCCACTGATACCAGTCGGCAAGTCCCTCGCCGCTCTTGGCAGAGAGTGCAATGAACTGGAGGGCGGGGTTGACCTGGCGAGCCAGCTCTTGGCAGAGGGCGAGATCGAAATCGAGATAGGGCAGCAGGTCGATCTTGTTGATCAGGCAGAGGCTAGCGGCGCGGAAGAGGTAGGGGTACTTCTGGGGCTTGTCCTCCCCCTCGGTGACGCTGATGATCGCCACCTTGGCCGCCTCCCCCAGATCGAAGAGGGCCGGGCAGACTAAATTGCCGACGTTTTCGATAAAGAGCAGGGAGTGGGGGAGGGGCTTCATGTGGGGCAAGGCCCGGTGGATCATCTCGGCGTCCAAGTGGCAGCCACTGCCGGTGTTGATTTGCAGGGCTGAGGCCCCTGTTGCCCGGATACGTTCGGCGTCGCGGCTGGTCTGCTGATCCCCCTCGATGACGCTGATGGCCATCTCTCCCTTGAGCTCCTGCACCGTACGTTCGAGGAGCGAGGTCTTGCCGGAGCCTGGGGAGCTCAGCAGGTTGAGGGCCAAGATGCGCTGCTGGTTGAAAAACTGGCGGTTGGTTGTGGCCAGTGCGTTGTTTTTGTCGAGGACGTCCCGTTCGACCACAATCTTACGTGACCCGTGGGGCTGGTCTTGGACGGGAAATTCAAGGGTGACCGCAGGCTGGGATGAGTCGCCGCAGTGGCATGAGTCGCACATGAGTGTTTCCTTTGGAGTGTGTTTTCATCAAGCTGAAAACGTTGAATTTAACGAAAGATAGTATTTTCTCTAGTCGTTCCTGCATGTCGTCATCCTACCCCTCGCGTCTGGCCGTCACTGGGGGGCTTCTATCCGGCGCAGGAGGATGAGATCCTCGGCATGGTAGGGGTCGAGCATCCCCTGCATGGGATCGGGGATATTGCCCCATATCACATCCGGGGCACGGAGGGGGATGCGTTGCCAGCTATAGCGATCGAGCTCACGTTCGAAGACCGCCCAATGGACAAAGGGCACCGATTGCCGCATGACGGCAAACTTGGGCGGCAGGCGGGCGTCATCTTCGGCTCGAAAGGCGGGGATGCCCCCACGGATCGGGTTGGGGAGATAGTACATCAGCGGGGCGTCTTCGTAGTTGATGAGCACCTCATCGTTGGGTTGGGCGTTGGCCGCCAGCCAATCAATGACGGCCCGATTGGGGTCAGGCCGGGTGGCGAAGATATGCTCCCTGAGCACCGCCCACTCACTGCGCAGAAATGCCCCCCCGGTCAACTCCCCCGAGGTATCGATCAAGGCAGAGAGTGGCTTGCAGAACCAGGGGGTGACGATCAGCAGGGCGGCGAACAGGGGCGGCAGGAGGGGCGAGAGCGGGGTCAGGAGCCGGGTCAGCCCCCAGGCCGCCAGCAGACACCCGGCTGGGGCAACAATGATCAGATAGCGGACAAAGACCTCGGGGGCGACGGTGGGTACCCAGAAAATCATCGCGACCATGGTGGCGGCAGCCACCGCAACCAGACGTCGTTCGGCGGCTGGCCACTGACGCCAGCGCAAGACCAGGAGGGCGATGGTGAGGATGAGGAGGCTAATTGGGAGGATGAACTCGTTGATGTTGAAGCAGGTGCCCATGAAGCGATAGGCCCAGTCTCCGATCTGCACGGATTGCCGTCCCCACAGTTCGTAGTAGACGACGGAGGGGATTAAGGCCACGGTGAGACCGCCGCCCAGCGCCACAGTCTTGCCAGCGGCGCGCCAGCCTTGAGTGATCCCGTCCTCCAGCAGGGCGTAGCCAAAGAGGACGCCAAAGACCGGCCAGACGGTGCCGTAATCGACATGGAACCAGACCCAGCAGGCTACCGCCAGCCATAGCCACCCCCACCTCTTGCCCGCCCGCCACCCCTGGTAGGCAAGGAGGGTCAGCAGAAAGCAGAGCCCCGAGAGGGCGTAGTAGCGGCATTGACGACTGTGGAGGAGCCAGTAGACGTTCAGTGTCAGGATGAGACTGGCGAGTCCGGCCATCGGTAGGCCACCGCCACTCGACCGGACCAGCCAATAGAGCAGGAACACGGAGGCCAAGGCGGCGATGACGAAGGGGAGCCGGGCCCCCAGCGTGGTCTGCCCCCAGAGCTTGATGCCTGCCGCCGCCCACAGGAACTGCCCCAGGGGGTGAAACTTCCAGGTGCCATCGGCCTTGAGGTCGCCACGGGCGATATAGTAGTCCACGGCCACTTGCGGGTTACCCGTCCGCTCGCCAATGGTGCGTTGATTCTCGGCCGCGAAGTTGTCGTTGGTGAGGATATTGACCCCGTCGTAGGCCAGGGGCTTACCAGACTGCAAGAGCCTGACCGCCAGGACGGCGGTGTTGGCCTCATCCTGCCAGAGGTAGGGCTGCGAGAGGTTCCAGAAGAGGAGGACGGCGCTCAGGCACCCCAGACAGAGCACCACTCCCCACTCGACCGCGAGACGGCGGGGGGGGGCGAGTGGCAGGGTCGGGTCGGGGTCGGGTTGGAACTGGTGCATTGGGCTTTCACTCCATCGTTAGGGCGGGCGGGGGCGTTATCGGGGAAAAAACCATTCTGGACTGACATGGGCGCAGAACCACGGGAACTCGCCGCCAAGAAACCCCAACCCGAAGAGGATGGTCAGGCCCCAGCGCCAGCGGGGCGGCCAGACCCCTACCGCGTAATAGGCGAGCAAGCTATAGCCCGACAGCAGGACGGGGAAGGTGTAGCGCCCCTGCAAGGCCAGGAAGAGCACCCCGGATCCCTGGTAGGTGGCATAGTTGGCCCACTGCATCAGAAAGATCAGGTAGGCGCTGGTCACCCAGAACAGGGGGATGGCGGACGACGAAAGGCCCTCCCCCGACTGATTGGATGCGCCCAGCCCGGGGCGCCGCAGGGTGTTGACTAGCCAACCAAGCATGGCCCAGAGGCCAAGCCCAAGGTAAGGGGATAGGGCCAAGCCGCCCTCTTTGAGCATAGTCTTGTGGGCCATAATCCCAAAGATTTGCGGCATAATTCGCTTGCACCACTCCCCGACGTAGCCCCATCGCCCGATTGGCGGTGGTACCTGGTCTGGCCGCAGCTTCTCGTCTTGCGCGATCGCGAGGAGATTCAGACTGTCCTCACGGTCTGACGCCTCACGGATTTGCAAGATCAGGCGCTGGGCGTCAAGGTAGGACAGCGTCCCATTTCGATACTGACTCACGGCATAATCGCGAGCAACTATCCGGTTTTTCAGGGCATTCTCTCGTCCGACAACCGCCTCCACGCTTGGTGTCAGTTGCCCGTAGCGCAACCAATTCCCCCCATACAGCGTCAGCACCGCCCCGGCTAGAGCTATCCCCGCCAGCCAGCCAAGGAGCTCCCCTGCCGAGCCTCGTCGGCTATGTATCCAGGGACAATCCCCTCGACCCCACCTCCATCGGCATCCTTCCTGCCACAGAAATGCCAACCCGAATAGGACGGCTAAGGGCAAGAAGGTGATCTTGGTCAGACAACCGGCCAGGATGACGATGATCAGCCTCGGCAACGCGGATAGGTCTCGGCGGGTGGTAAGGTCGCAGAAAAAATACCATGCCATGACCGCCAACAGGTTGACCAGGTTGTCATAACTCACCCCGCTGAAGAGGAAGGTGAGCATCAGTGTGTTGGTCGTCATGCACAAAAAAAGGAGCCTGACTGTCGTTTGCCCACTCAGCAGGCAGATAAGTCGCCAGGCGAAGACGACGGTCAGGAGTCCCAGCCCGACATTCACCAGGCGCAGGAACAGCAAGTCGCTGAGAGGGAAGACGTTGCCGGTAAGCATCTTGCCCATCAGGAAGAAGTAGAGGGACGGGATATGAGTCGCCAGGCCGAAGGGGTAGGACTCGGGCGAGTCCACCGGCAACCACCGTGAGTGAGAAAAGACCTGCGCCAGGCCAAACCAGGAGGCCTCGTCGGGGAAGATTCGTTCGCTGATCCGCACCGCAAAGTACCCGGCCTTGACGGCAAAGTAGGCCACCAGGAGCCAGAGGCCCATCGCCTCAACCGTGGGAGTGCGGGGGGGCGAAGCGGGGCCTGAAACGGGGGATGGGGAGGTCATAGCGGACATGGTTACGAGGCAATAGTGGTTGGAGGAGAGGGCTCAGCAGGCCGTGCCGATGCTACAGTGGAGCAGTAAACGTTCACCGGGCACTCCATCTGCTTCGCAGTCTCGCAAGCTCGCATAGCTGTCAGCGACCTGCTCATGTGCACTAGCACACTTCGCAGGCCGCTTTCGCGCATCTGTGGCGTCCGGCAAACGTTTACAGGCTGGTGAAATCTGCACGTTCAACGCTTCTGGTGAACGGGTACGTGGAGCATGAGTCGCACATTACTGTTTCCTTTGGAGTGTGTTTTCATCAATACTGATCGAGCGAATCTTCAGTTCGGTGCCGCCAGTGATTTGCACGGCAAAGCCGCCGCAGTCTGGGCATTGGGCGGGGAACTCGCTGATGGTGACCTCGTGTTGGCAACTGAGGCAATGGCCCGCCCCAGGCAAAGACAAGAGGGCAAAGGAGCAGGCCTCGGCCATCGTGCCCCGGGCGGCGGCCTCCAGGCAGAACTCAAGGGACTCAGGGAGGACACCGGCCAATTGGCCGACCTCGATTTCCACCTCAGTGATCGTGCTTGCCTCGGCCTTTTCGGCCTCGGCCAAGGCGATATCGATGATGCTCATGGCGAGCGACATCTCATGCACAGTGGTCTGTCTCCGGGGGCATGGTCATTGGTCGAGCAGGGCCTGCAGGGCGTGTTGCTCCGCCTGCGGGGGGATGAAAACCGTTAGATTTTTTTGCCAGCGACTGACCCCATGTTTGGTCAACAGGGTACGCAGTGCGGCCTTATAGAGGGCGATGTTCTCATAGTCATGCAGGAAGTATTCGCCGTAACTGTTGGTTGAGATGATCGTTATGGGGATGTTTTTTGCCCCACGGACTGGGGCCTTGGCGAAATTGATGACCGCCAGTGCTTGGATGACGGTCTCGGATTTCAGCAGTTCGTTGGCGGAGATATGGGTGAACTGGATGAGCGGGAAGGTGGTCAGCATCGTCCGCACCAGCTGCTTGACATCATCGAGGTTGAGCCGGTTGGATTGAGGCGAGAGACGCAGACGTGTCTTGCTGGTCAAGATGCCGTTGGCCACCAGCCAGGTCAGCAGCCGGATAAGGTGGCTTTCCCGTTTAATCATGAGCTGTTTGAAGTCGCTTAGGCCATTGCCCTCGGTCTGTGAGGCGAAGTAGCTGTCTTTGCCATCGATCAGGGCAAGCCGCAAGGTGATGTCCGCTTGGGACATCATCTGTCGGGATAGGCTTGGTATGTACTCTATTTTATGTGGCTTCTTGGCGTAGAAGGTGGAGAGCTTGCGGCCGAGAATGGCGATATCTTCCTCGTTGATGGTTTGCTTTCTCCCCTCTTGGGAGAAGGACTGCAGGTAGCCGCTTAGGCGTTGGTAGGTGTCGCCCAGGTATTGGTGTACCCTGGCCCCGGCGCTTAAGCGATCTTGGTAACTCCAAAACGGGAAATTGAGGTAGTGCTTGACGTCTTGAGGCAGGAGATCCCAGCGCCCCATGCGGGCGGTGATGGCCTGTAATCGTTGGCTCTGTTGCGGGTGGAGGATGGTGGTGGCTGTCGATGGGGTGGGCGGTGGAGCAGGGACGTCGCCGCCCTCTCCCTGAGGCTTGAAGTCTTCCAGTGTCTTCATGAACAGGCAGGCGCGGATGAAGTCATCGCGCTTGGGGTGCGTCTCCTCCCGTTGGTAAAAGGCCACCAGCTCTTTGGCCAAGAGCAGATAGGGGTCGATATCGTCGATGGGGAGACGATCCTCTGACTTCAGTTGCTCCGGGAAGGTGACCAGTTGCTTGATACGGTCTGAAAAGAGGTTCAGGGTCTGCTGGTCATTCATCAACAACTCAAGGTAGGCGAATTTGAGCACCGATTTGAACGGGCTATCGAGGGCTTTGTTCATCTGCCAGAGGCAGGCCCCGAAGATCTCTGATTTCGGGAGGTTGGAGATATAGCCCAGGTCGATAAAGCTCTCCATGTTGATTTTTTCTTTCTCTGGCAGGGCTTGGACAAAGGACTGATATTCGGCCTCGGAGAGACCCGGGGGGCAGAGCCACCAGACCGGCATCTTGCCGGCCACCAGGATATGGGTACGGAAGAGCTCGTCCTTCAAGAGCAGTTTGAGCGCCGATCCGGCCGATTCCTCATCGGCCCGGGAGGTAAAGCTGTTGTCGCGAGTCTGATCAAGATCCATCAAGAAAAAGTGGATCTCATGGCCCAGGCCCATGGCCCACTCCTCAATGGCCTTGCACTTCTGCCCGAGGAGGGTGAGGCCTTGCTCGGTGAGATCGGCAAAGCGCAGGCTGATCCAGTAATCACAATCCGATTTCTCGGTTTGGGCGATGGTGCCGATACTGCCGATGGTTTTCACCGATTGGATGGGGGGCGGCTGATTGGAGGAGGCTGAGTCGCTGATGTTTTCGGCGAGTGACTGCGGGAAATAGTGATGGAATGTGGCTGGGGGGAGTGCCTGTGAGGGATTGAACCTGACGATGCCGCAGGGGCAAAAAGGATCAGAATAGCCAGGCAGGCCGGGGCGATTGACGTGCAGGAGTAAGGGGACAACCTTGAAGAAGAAAACGGCCTTTTCTTCATTGGATTGAACGGCCTTTACTATCCGGCTGCGGTTATAGGCAAGATAGCGGTCGAGGCGATCTTTAACGGGCATGGGGGGAGGGGGTGGCGATCATTGCTCAGGCCTTGGCGATGGCTTGTGTCAGGTGGACGGCTTGCTGCGTTCCCTTGACGTCGTGTACGCGCAGAATGGCGACCTGACCTTGGCAGAGCAAGGCGGAAATAACCGCCGTTGGCCGGTCGCGATCACCAAGGTCGGGGCCAAGCAGGGTGGAAAGAAAGGACTTGCGGGAATGGCCGATGAGCAGCGGACACCCCAAAACTTGGTAGGCATCTGCGTGCCGTAAGATGGCGAGATTGTGGGCCAAGGTCTTGCCAAAGCCGATGCCGGGATCGATGATGATCCGCTGACGATCAACCCCGCAGGCGGTTAAAAACTGAATGCGATCCCGGAAAAATTCGATGGTCTCGGCAATGACATCGTTATAGTGCGGTTTGATCTGCATATCGCATGGCGTGCCCTGCATGTGCATGATGATAATTGGGCATTGACGAGTGGCGGCCAAGGACGCCATGGCAGGGTCAAGACGCATCGCGCTAATATCGTTGATGATATCAGCGCCGGCATCAAGCGACAACTGGGCCACTTGGGCCTTGGTGGTGTCGATGGAGATGGGGATGCTGTGCTGCTTGCGGATGGCCCGCACGGCGGGGATGACGCGCCGGATTTCCTCCTCGACCGGGACAGGGGGAGCGAATGGGCGGGTCGATTCCCCGCCGATATCGATCATGTCTGCCCCGTCGTCAATCATCTGTTGCGCCGCTTGGAGAACCTCCTCCTCACTGCTCAAGCGGCCGCCATCGGAAAATGAGTCCGGCGTCACATTGAGGATGCCCATGATGTGAACCCGGCGAGCAAGATCAAGGGTATGGTTACGAAAGGTCAGTTTCACCGGCTATCGTTAGGGGCAATGGTGGCGATTGGCGGTTGTGCCTCAAAGAATCACCCTAGAGGACAGCGGCTTCAGTGACTTCAGCCTGATTTTTCAGCATGATGTCTTCAATATCCTCCAAGACCAGGGTCTCCTTGTCGAGCAGGGCGGTGGAAATTGCCTTGAGGTCGGCCAGGTGGGTGGTCAGCAGATCCTTGACCTTGCTGTTGGCGTTGATGATGATATCTCGCACCTCCTTGTCGATCAAATTAGCGGTGTCTTCGCTGTAATCGCGGTGTTGCGATATCTCTCGGCCAAGGAATATCTGTTCCTCTTTTTTGCCAAAGGTCAAGGGGCCGAGGGACTCGCTCATCCCCCATTCGCAGACCATCTTGCGGGCTAAATCCGATGCCCGTTCGATGTCATTTCCCGATCCGGTGGTGATTTCGTTGAAGATCAGCTCTTCTGCCACCCGGCCACCAAGAAGGATGCAGATGTTGTTCAAGAGGAAGGATTTGGAGTGGGTGTATTTGTCGTCTGTGGGGAGTTGCTGGGTGAGGCCTAAGGCCCGGCCACGGGGGATGATCGTCACCTTGTGCAGGGGGTCGGTACCCGGAAGTACCTTGGCGACCAGGGCATGGCCTGCCTCGTGATAGGCAGTGACGGCCTTTTCCTTCTCGGTAATGATCATGCTGCGACGTTCCGCCCCCATCATCACCTTGTCCTTGGCCTTGTCGAGATCTTCCATCGTGACCTTATCCTTGCCATTACGGGCAGCGAACAAGGCGGCCTCGTTAACCATATTTTCCAGATCGGCCCCGGTGAAACCGGGTGTGCCACGGGCGATGACCTTCCAGTCGATGCCCTCGGAGAGCTGTACCTTTTGGGCATGTACCTGGAGGATGGCCTCCCGGCCCTTGACGTCTGGGGCGGGGACGACAACCTGCCGGTCGAAACGGCCGGGGCGCAACAGGGCGGGGTCAAGGACATCCGGGCGGTTGGTGGCGGCGACGATGATGACCCCCTCGTTGGCCTCGAAACCGTCCATCTCGACTAAGAGCTGATTCAAGGTCTGCTCCCGCTCGTCATGGCCACCGCCGACACCGGCACCACGGTGGCGACCCACCGCGTCGATCTCGTCGATGAAGATGATGCATGGGGCGTTTTTCTTGCCCTGATTGAAGAGGTCACGCACCCGGGAGGCACCGACGCCGACGAACATCTCGACAAAATCGGAACCGGAAATTGAAAAAAAAGGAACCTCGGCTTCTCCGGCGATGGCCTTGGCCAGTAAGGTCTTGCCGGTACCGGGGGAACCGGCAAGCAACACACCTTTGGGGATCCTGGCACCTAAGTCGGTGAATTTTTTAGGATCCTTGAGGAAATCGATGATCTCAGAGAGCTCTTCCTTGGCCTCCTCAACGCCTGCGACGTCCTTGAATGTCACCTTGACGCTGTTTTCCCCCTCCTGGAGTTTGGCCCGGCTCTTGCCGAAGCTCATCGCCTTGCCGCCGCCCATCTGCATCTGGCGCATGAAGAAGACCCAAACGCCGATCAGGAGCAACATGGGGAACCAAGAGACCAGGATGGTGATGTACCAGGGGGTGTCTTCCGGCTGTTTGGCCTGGATATTGACGTCGGCCTCGCGGAGCGTTTTGATGAGCTCAAGGTCGGGCGGGGCGACAACCTTAAAGCTGTTGCCTCCTCGGACCATGCCGCTAATGGTGTTCCCTTGGATGACGACCTTGTTGACCGAGCCCGATTCGACATTGGAGAGGAAATCTGAGTAACTCATCTCCGTGATTTGTGGCTGGGGCTTGTTGAAGAGGTTGAAGAGCAGGATCATGGTAAGGCCGATCACTAGCCACATGGAGAGGTTTTTATAGAACATGTTGGTTGCGTTGAATCGTGTTGAGTGTTGATGAAATTTGTTGTCTGCCAGATCTTAGCTGAGGAAGAGCTGAACAGGGGGATAGACGTTGTTCGAAGAACGATTCACACTTCTACGACCTCAGGGGCTGAATGTCCAGAGAATTGGTCGGTACTTGAGACTGGCAGCTTGGGGCGTCGTTTTCATTTTTTGGGGAAGTAGTCTTGAAGTGACTGAACTTCCATGTTGTTATCCGTTAGGGCGACGATGGCCATGGCCATGGCTTCGGCGCCAGCGGTGGTGGTGGTGTAGGGGATATGATAATCGAGGGCGCTACGGCGGATGCTGTACGAGTCTTCGGTGGTTCGGGTACCCATGGAGGTGTTGATGATCCACTGGATTTTTTTGTCCTTAACCATATCCAGGAGGTGTGGCCGTCCTTCGGAGATTTTGTTGACCCTGGTGCAGAGCACGTCGTTATCGGTCAAAAACTGGGCGGTATTCTTGGTGGCAAGCAGGGTGAAGCCGAGGTCGGCGAGTTTTTTGGCGGTGGCCAGTATCGCTGGTTTGTCGCTGTTGCGCACGGAGATGAGGACGCTGCTCCCAGCCTTTGGTACCGTCTGGCCTGCTGCCACCTGGGCCTTGGCGAAGGCGAGTCCCAGAGAGTAATCGATCCCCATGACCTCACCCGTTGACTTCATCTCCGGTCCCAGCAGGGTGTCGACATTGGCGAAGCGGTCAAAGGGAAACACTGCCTCTTTGACCGCGTAGTGCTTGATGACCACCTCGGTGGTCAATCCCAGCTCAGGGAGCTTCATGCCCATCATCACCTTGGTCGCCAATTTGGCGAGGGGAACGCCGGTGGCCTTGCTGACAAAGGGCGCCGTCCGTGAGGCGCGGGGGTTGACCTCCAGGACGTAGAGGACGTCGTCCTTGACGGCATATTGGATGTTCATCAGGCCAATGACTTTGAGCTCAAGGGCCATGGCCTTGGTCGCGGCCTTGATCCTGGCGAGCAGGGCAGGGGGCAGTGTGTGGGCAGGCAAGACACAGGCGGAATCACCGGAGTGGATGCCGGCCTCCTCAATGTGCTGCATGATGGCGCCGAGTACCGTGTTTTCGCCATCGGAGATGGCGTCGACGTCAATCTCAATGGCGTCTTTCAGAAACTTATCGATGAGAATGGGATGTTCTGACGATACCTCAATGGCGGTTCTCATGTACTCCTTGAGGTCATTTTGATTATAGACAATCCGCATGGCCCGTCCACCGAGGACGTAAGACGGACGGACGACGACGGGGTAATGAATCCTCTCGGCAATGGTCAAGGCCTCGTCTTGGGTACGGGCGGTACCGTTTTCGGGCTGGATGAGGCCAAGTTTTTGCAGAAATTGCTGGAATCGTTGGCGATCCTCGGCGCGGTCGATGCTGTCAACGGAGGTGCCAAGGATGGTAACTCCCGCCTTGTGCAGGCCATTGGCGAGGTTCAGTGGCGTTTGGCCGCCAAACTGGACGATGACCCCTTCTGGTTGTTCGGTGTGGATGATCGACAAGACATCCTCTAGGGTTAGGGGCTCGAAGTAGAGCTTGTCGGAGGTGTCGTAGTCGGTGCTCACTGTCTCCGGGTTGCTGTTGACCATGATGCTTTCGATGCCAAGCTCAGCCAGGGCAAAGGAGGCATGCACGCAGCAGTAATCAAACTCGATGCCTTGGCCAATGCGGTTTGGCCCGCCACCGAGGATCATGACCTTACGGTGATCACTTAAACGGGCCTCGTTCTCTTCTTCGTAGGTGGAGTAGTAATAGGGGGTAAAGGCCTCGAACTCGGCAGCGCAGGTGTCGACAAGTTTGTAGACCGCTTGAACTCGCTGTTGGTCGCGAAGCTCTTTGATGTCGTCGAGGGAGGTGCCGGTCAGGAAGGCCAGTTGTTGATCGGAAAAGCCATACTGTTTGGCCTTGAGCAGCAGGTCGTGGTCGAGGCCTGAGAAGCCGGCCTTGTTCAGTACGATTTCCAGGTCGGTGATCTGTTTCAGGTTGCGCAGAAACCAGGGATCGATGGCGGTTAGGTGATAGATCTCGTCGATCGGCATCTCGCGCTTCAGCGCTTCATACAGGAAGAGCAGTCGTCTGGAGTTTGGTGTGTATAGACCCTTCTCCAGATCCCGCTTGGAGAGATCTCCCAGGTTGAATTTTTTGCCTGCCCCGAAGCCCGCACAACCAATCTCTAAGGAACGTATTCCCTTTTGAAAGGCCTCTTTGAAGGTGCGGCCAATGGCCATGGTCTCACCCACCGATTTCATGGCCGTCGTCAGGATGTCTTCGGTCTCGGGGAATTTCTCAAAGGTCCAACGAGGGATCTTGACCACACAGTAGTCAATACTGGGCTCGAAGGAGGCGTAAGTCTCGCGGGTGATGTCGTTTTTGATCTCATCTAAGGTGTAGCCAACCGCAAGTTTAGCGGCGATCTTGGCGATGGGAAACCCGGTGGCCTTGGAAGCCAATGCCGAACTGCGGGAGACGCGGGGATTCATCTCGATGATGACCAGCTCGCCATCGACCGGGTTGACTGCGAATTGGACATTGGAACCACCTGTTTCGACGCCGATTTCGCGCATGATGGCGATAGCCGCATCCCGCATCTTCTGATACTCGCGATCTGTCAGGGTTTGGGCCGGCGCGACGGTGATTGAGTCACCGGTGTGCACCCCCATGGCATCGAAATTTTCGATGGAACAGATGATAACCACATTATCCTTCTTGTCGCGCATGACCTCAAGCTCATACTCTTTCCAGCCCAAGAGGCTACGCTCTAGCATGAGCTCTGAGTTCATGCTCAAATCGAGACCGGAGGTGCAGAGGGCCTCGAGCTCGTCGTTGTTGTAGGCTACCCCGCCACCGGTGCCGCCCAGGGTGAAGCTGGGGCGAACGATGATCGGAAACCCGATCTCTTGCCCAGCCTTTTTGACTTCTTCAATGTTGTGCACGATGACGCTTTCCGGGACATTTAAGCCAATTTTACGCATGGCCGAGCGAAAGAGGTCACGCCCTTCAGCCTTACGGATGACATCGACATTGGCGGCCAGCATCTCGACCCCAAATTTTTCGAGAACGCCCATTTCGGCAACTTTCAGGGCGGTGTTGAGGCCTGTCTGACCACCCAGGGTGGGCAGTAGTGCATCGGGACGTTCTTTCTCGATAATTTTAGCGACCATCTCTGGTGTAATCGGTTCGACGTAGGTCTTGTCGGCAATCTCCGGGTCGGTCATGATAGTGGCCGGGTTGGAGTTGATGAGCACGACTTCATAGCCTTCCTCTCTGAGGGCTTTGACGGCCTGGGTGCCGGAGTAATCGAACTCGCAGGCCTGGCTGATGATAATGGGGCCGGAGCCGATGATCAGGATTTTTTTTATGTCGGTTCGTTTAGGCATGGTTATCTCGGTACACGTTGGGAAGTATCGGGGGAAGAGGGCAAGCTCAAGCCTTCATCATCGTCAGAAAGCGGTCAAACAGGTAGACGGAGTCGTGTGGCCCAGGGGCGTTTTCGGGGTGATACTGGACAGAGAAGGCCGGAAAGGTTCTGTGGCGCATGCCCTCGACGCTGTTGTCATTCAGGTTGATGTGGGTCAATTCGACAGCGTTCGTGTCGAGGCTGTTCATGTCCACGCAGAAGCCATGGTTTTGGGCGGTGATTTCTATCTTGCCAGTGGTTAGGTCTTTGACTGGCTGGTTAGAGCCCCGATGGCCGAACTTCAACTTGTAGGTGCTCCCACCATAGGCCAGCCCCAGGATCTGATGGCCGAGACAGATGCCGAAAATGGGCTTTTTGCCCAGCAACGCACGGATTGTTTCGACGATCCCGGGGACACCGGCGGGGTCGCCGGGGCCGTTGGAGAGGAAGATGCCGTCGGGGTTCATGGCCAAAACATCGGCGGCACTGGTCTGGGCGGGGACAACTTGCACCTGGCAACCACGAGAAGTGAGGAGCCGGAGTTGATTGAATTTGAGGCCAAAATCGAAGGCGATGACTTTGTATTTGCCCGGTTTGGCATGACTAAAA
>Ga0172371_10005786_pt1 | contig 18228 bp, 14 predicted proteins | sample Lak12m_FD_114543 | JGI IMG/M metagenome (GOLD analysis project Ga0172371, IMG submission 114543) | Freshwater microbial communities from Kabuno Bay, South-Kivu, Congo - kab_022012_12m | ecosystem: Environmental > Aquatic > Freshwater > Lake | place: Democratic Republic of the Congo: South-Kivu...
ATCATTTTGTTCTATTTCATTTTCATCCACGATTTCATTTTTATCAGCTGTTATTATCGTTATTGTTATTGTGTTTGAATCATATGCATATAATCCATGTTCATCAGTTGTCTTAACTGTTAAGCTGTGTTGTCCTAAAGATAGATCATAGAATGTGTATGATACTGTATTTGTTGTCGTGGTAAAATTTCTTGAATCTAACTTTACACTATACGTTAATGTATCTTTATCTTCATCATAAGCGTAATAATAGATTGTCGCATTGTTTCCATCAATACTTGTTCTTGTGATATTAACAACAGGAGCATGATTTACTTCATCATTTGTGTCACCATCTCCACCGCTACCACCACCAGAACCATCACCATCACCGTCTCCGTCACCGTCTCCACCACCGGATGTTACTGTTAAGGTTGCAGATGCTGAGTTGTTATCATTATCAGAATCATAACTGTTGTAATCAACAATTCCTGTTACTGTGTAAGTTCCTGCTGTTGCTGGTGCACTAAATGTACATTCATATGTATTAACATCGCCAGCATTCAAATCGGTTGTAATAATTTCATTACAATCAACAATCAATGTGCCAGATCTATAAATTGAAACTGTGTAATTAGCATCTGCCGTTACGTCTCCATCATTTCCATAAGTAAATGTAGCAATAACTTCTGCACTAGGTGCAACACTGCTTGAACTCAACACTAAAGAATCACCGTTTAAATCGACATTGTCATAAACGGTTAGTGTTAATGTAATTGTATCGTTTATTGCAACCTTATCTATTTGCCCAATACTCATTACTCTTCCTCTCAAAGGATATTCCCCACCGGCTAATGCTAATGGTGTTAAATCATAAGCACATTGAGTATAAGCATCATCACCAACATTTAGGTTTTCGTCATAGTTTTCAGAACACAGTTCAACCCATTCGTCTTCAACGTATAACTCCATTATCACATTATAATCTCGGACATTATAATCGCCATCGCTTTGATAATGTAAATTCATATCAATAGAATCATAAAACAAAACATCTAATGCATTTACATCAAATTCCAACGCATTTAAATCAACACCCCAACTTGACAAAGGCATATAATCTATCCAAACTCCAGTATCAACATCATAATCCTCGTTACAAACGCCATCTTCATCATCATCTGTACAAGTATCTGATAATCCATCTCCAGTTACATTAGTCCAATAATTTCCAACACCATAATTGCCACCTAAAACATTTGTTTCATATTCCCAATAAGCATTAAAATCTGTAACAATATCATCAATTGTTGTTGATCCTTCAACAATAATCATGTTTGTATCTTCATTTGTATCAATTAGGTAATTATCGTAGATGTTTCCTGCATTTACGTTAGAATCAGTTGCAACAATCAAATTGCCTAATCTAAAGTTAAAATCATGCACATATAATTCTGAAATATTTGTTAAGTTCATATCAACTAAGTTTAAATCATTTTGATCAGTTTCCAAATTAAAGCCATGAATGTTAATTACGTTATAATCAACAGGGGTTCCTTCACCATTTGGTGTAAAGTAAAACAATCCTTGTGATAAACCATTAGGTGTTATTGTTGTGTTTGAGAAATCCATACTTAGTTCTGATGTTTGAGAACATTCTGTTCTAAAAACAGGCATACTTGTTATGATATTAGAATCGGTTATATTAATTTCATCAACGATTCCATCGCCTATGTACCCGGGACCACCAAACTCCACAGGATAATAATTAGCCATAGTAAAAATTGGAGAATCTGTAATCAAATTTAAATCAGTTATAGCTACGTGTCCTACATTTACTGCACCAAACGTTAAAAAGAAATAACCATTTTCAGCTAATGTTACATAACTCAATAAAAAATTTATATCTAAATTTCTCTCAGGTTGTGGATCGCCAGTCATATTAAAGGCACCAAACATTGAACAACCTGAATTAACAATTATATTTGAATCGACAATGTAAAGATTAACATCACCTTCATTTTCGAAGTTAAAGAAAGGCAATGGCATCATGCAATTGGTATAAGTCGCATCTAAATTAACTACTGCAAACAAATCTAAATCAAAGTCTGATGTTATAGGTGATCCATCTTCATCATTATTGAATGTAACATTTGTATCTTCACTAAATACTATTACAAACTCATCATAAGAACAATTTGTGTCATTGTTACAAAATTGATATACCACACCTTCTGCAGTTATGTTTGCGCCAAATAAATATACGTACTCTAAATAAGCTGTGTTTCCATCAACTTCTAAAACACTGCCGTTCGTGTTTATATCAAAATTGTGCAAGTAAAGCCCTGCTCCTTCAGCATCTCCATTTTCATCAATTTCAAAATAACCAAGGTTTCCATCACTGAAATCAAAAAATCCACCGGATTCATCTTCAACAGTTATATTTGCACCATTTAAATCTATGTATAACTGATTTTGATATTCTAATACCATTCTTGTTTCTTTATTTACATCTGCATCATAACTAAATAATGTAACATAATAATTAGTATCATAAATTATCATATTTGCATCCCTTATGTAAACATTATGTACATTTGGCCCTAATTCTAACATTGTTATACTTTGATTATTATTATTTTGATCAGATTCTCCATACTTTAGCAAGGTGTTATCAACAAAATCGAATGTTACACTATAAATTTCTGCATCGCCCTCTAATAATTGAAGATTAAAACAATCATTTACATCTAAGTCAGTAAATGTTTGCGAAACCATTGACGAAGTCATACCACCGTATGATAATAAAGTTGTATTATTACCGCCATCAATTCTAAAATCAGAAACTGTAGATGGTAGCCTTATGTTATGCAACCAAAATATTCTTGAATTATCTGCGATTATGTTTGAATCTTCATTAAAATATTGATAAAGTATTCCCCCTAGCTCGTCATCTTCATGATTTGCTAAAGAAAACACATAACTATTATTTAGGTCGATATTAGTATCATTAAACCAAACATAAGTATCAGCGTAAACATTGTTAAAATTTATTACCCCTTCCCCATAATACTCAGGTTCATTCTCAATTGTAATATAAGAGTTATCAATATTCAAATCTATTTCTTCAGGATAGTTAATTAATAATAAACCGGAATTATAGCCAACAAAATTTAAGTCTGTTATTACTAATTCTTCACTATTATAATTGCCTCCAATTAAGCTAGCAATATAATACATCTCAATGCGTGAACCTAAGAAATTATAATCAATTACTGTGCTAAGAGGATTACCATCAATCAGAGATAATTCGCTACCACCTAAATTATAGTTAGTGTCATAGGCTAATAAGTTGCTGTCGATAAATTTAAACCCATTATATTGACTTTGCCATTCATCATACAAAAGATAAACGTCATCCCCGGTTAAATTAATATCACAATTTACTATTTCAATTGTTCCCATATTTCCATTCAGAGATATAAACTTGCTATTATCAGCTATTGCAGTTATTGTGTTTCCTTGGCAATCAATTGTTACTGTTTCTGCATCTTCATGAATATTTGAGAATTCAAAACAGTTTTCACTAAAATTTACATCTTCTACAAAAGTATACAAATTTTCAAAATTTGCATCTGTTATTACTCCGGGGCATTGTTGGGTTCCATTTTGTCCAACAGTTGTTAATGGCAAATAATCAACATAATAACCTGCATTCAAATCAAAATCCAAACCCATATCATATTCTTCATCACAAAAACCATCAAAATCCGCATCTGTACAAGTTTCAGAAAAGCCGTTTTCATCTCCATATAATTCCCAATAATTTCCCCCCATATTTGGGCCACCAAATATGTTTTCACCAACAGATTCTGTTGTGCTAAGATTTAGGTCAGGATAGTTTCCATCTAAATGGCTACTAATATCAACCCCATTAACATCAGAAACAAAATGATTGTTGTAAATAAAATTGTTTTGAGTAGCACCAGGACCAACAAAAAATGGATAATAAGTTCTTGTAATTACACTATCGCGCATAGTAACATTATTGGAATCATCTAACAAAAAGAAATCACAATAGTTCTCTATGCCTAAAGCACCAGTTAATGAAACATTATTTGAATCTTTTATCTGAATAAAAGCATTTGTAATAAGATCTGATACCATACCACAATAAGACATATTCATATTTCCATTTCCTGATACATTATAGACATTTACATCATTACTTCCTAAAATCTGAATGCTAGGATAAAGGGAATCATCTGAATTCAAATCATGCAATGTTATGTTATTTGAATCAATTACAAGAACATTACCATAATTCTTTTCCAAAGCAATGTCATTTCCATTTAATTCAGAATTTTCACAATGGTAAACGCCAATCCAACCATATTCGCCATTCAGATCTTCCATTGCTTCTGGGCAATTATCAAAATATCCGTTGTAATAAATTGCTTTCTTATCATCTGTTAAATAGACGTTTTCTAAAAGCAAATTATAATCATCAACATTTAAATCATAAGTCAAGGTATTACCCATTGTTGATGAAACCATTCCGAAATCGTAATCAAATCCACTTACATTTGTATCCTTAAGATAAAGATAACTTCCATTTGTTCCATTGTCTGTCCTTGCATCTATCTGAACCCCAGTTATTGGAGACAACCCTAATGCATCTCCTGTTATTAAATTATTATTAAAATATGCCGGACCATACAACCGTACAGTAGTCATTTGACACATAGGACAATTGTTTGCAGTAACAGATATGTTGTTATCATAAACATTCAAATCATAAACATCGTTTAATTGCTCGACTTTTAAACTTTCAAATTCTGCATCATCATTTGTTGGATCTCCTGAGAAAAAATAATTCATATCGTTGTTTTGAATTGTTCCTCCACCAGAAATTAGTTCTATAAATCCTCCGGTAAAATCTCCTGATTCATTACAATCTCTTGTCCTTAAGAAAATGTTATTATAAATATTCAAATCTGAACTTCCTTGAATATTGTCCATTGCATAAAATACATCTGTAAAGTTATTGTCAACAATTTGCTTAAACCCATCATAAGAAAGTGCAGTAATGTTCACATCATAAAAGTTGTTGTCATAAACATCTATATTTCCTGCAGAACCTTGAAAAAGACTGATTTCTTGCTCATCAAAATCAATTGTGTAAAAATAATTAGAGTTTATATCCGCTGTTGTTGTCGACAAGTAAAATTTTGTTGATCCTGTTACTTCAGAACTCAAAAATGATAATGTAGAACTATAAATTTCTGCATCGTACAAACTACCAATATAGCTGTTTGATATTACCAAATTTGTCGATTCTGCCAAAAATCCAGCATTACCTGTATCGCCATTAAAATCGATGTTTGTAAAATTAACATCATAAAGATTAAAGTCACCTTGTTCCAAATTGATTGCTTTGTTTAAATCATAAAAATCTGTACTAATTATATCGCCATAAATATCATCTCTAGGACCTGCAAGACTTGCTTCTAGTCCTAATCCTATGTTTGTTATTTTACAGTTCTGGATTGTTAAGCCATTTTCAGGTGTTCCTAAATAGATTGCAATATTGCCATCATTAATATTAGTTCCAGAGATAACATGATCATGACAATCCAAAGTAACTGCTGAATTCATTATTGAAATACAGGCATTATGTATAGTTACATTACCATCAACGGTGTTTATATCATTAAGAAGGTCATATGTTCCTGGGGCACTTATTGTATAGTTACAATCAGTTATGTCAACACAAAATCCAAATGAAACCATCAATATCAAAAAGAAAATACTCAAAAACTTATATATCACAATCCCAACTCCTAACCTATTAAACAATATAAAATGACTTTAATGGCCATCACACCAATCTGTATCACCATTATAATATATACGTTTGCTTTAAATAGTTATCTAAATTAGAGCAAAAGAAACTAGGCAGAAATCATTACTTAAGTAGAAATTTCTTTTATTTTTGTTCTAGGGATTTTTCTTACCTTAACTTTGCCAAAACCTAATATCTTACACTTTACCAATCTGTGTAAACCATCTAAAATCAACCATCTGCCTTTGTTTTGCATTATGTCAACTGGGTGTGACAAATCTGAGTTCATTGTTCTTTCATATTCTTTTGGATACTTAGCAGGGAAATTAATTACATCAATTGGCTTTAAGTCATACTCTTTGTTTTTTGCGCTATTCCAAAATGGGATTTCAAAATGCCAATCTAATTCCGCAATAAGAACTTCTTCAACAGGCACTTTAAGTTTCCATACCTTCTTTTCATCCCAATCAAAATCAAATCCAACTTCTTGAATTATTTTAGGTATTTCATTTGCCATAACATCAACACATTTTAATCTTATTTGTCTATTCAAATTCTTAAAAAGTACCTATCATAATCTTTTTGTATTACTTTGTAAGCATCTTTTAGGAAATCATCAAAAGTCTTTCCTTTTCGCATATAATCAGTGTACATCCTTGAAAAATAATCCATAATCTTTACATTTCCTACTTTTATATTCACAAAAGCTTTGTATTCTGTTGGTTTTATTTTCACAAAGTCTTTTAACCTTGGGTCGGCCAACATTATTGGTGCAATGATTTCTGATAACAACCATTCTGGATAAGGCACATTGTATCGTTTCTTTTCAACCTTAGGAAACAATTCTCCAAACTTTTTAAAATAAATAAAATGAGTTAATTCGTGATATATTCCTTCCATTGTTTTTTCCATAGGATAATCATAAAACATCATGAACTCTACGTACTCCAAAAATCTTGGATTCATTTCAGCAACAGAGACATGACAACTGATTTCTCTTTCAAACCATTCAGTTCCCATCATTTTTGAAATTGTCTCCATAAACTTTGGACCTTTTTGAGCCCATTCTTGTTTTACTTGCTTAACTCTTGCTTTTACTTTATTAGATCTCTCAAAGTGAAGCCTTCTTACCACTGCTTCAAGATCTTTGCCTTTAACACCTTTCAGTTCAGGATACATTTGGTGTATAAACTTTGCAAAACCAGTATCCAAGAATATTTTGAATTGTTCTTTTTCCCTAGCCAAACTTGCTACCTTAATCTTTAACTTTGGTTGCATAAGTGATTCACTCTACAAAAACTTTTTATTTATTTCACTATAAGTTAAATCAAAACCGTAAATTTTCTTAAATAATTCATTAAATTTCTTTGGTGCTTTCCGCTTTGGAGCATTTTCCAAAAGTTTTAATAGTTTCTTTTTACCACATTTTTCCATCAAGAATTTTACCAAATATCCTGCTTCTGCATAATCACTTTTGCTATAATCGCCGTAAAAATCTATTACTTTAGTAAACATTTTTGGTTTTTTGTAATATTTGGTTGTTGACAGCTCATTTGATAAGTACACACTGATTCCTTCTGACAACCAAGCCGGGTAAATAGGATATTGTCGACCATATATTGTTCCAGTATAAAGATGTATTATTTCATGTCTTATATTGTTATTCCACTCTTGCACTTTTGGTTTTTTATGACAACTATATTTTTCCCAAAGATTTGGGTCTAAGTAATAAATGTTAGGATAATATGCAAACCCAACTATCCAATCGTCTGTTTTTCTGCCATGATGTTTATCTATTTCTTTTCGTGATTTAAGTATAATTAATTTTGGTTCTTTTCCAAATCTGATTCCAAAGTATTTAGAAAATTCTTTTGATATTTTGTTTAAATCTTCCAAAACATAACTACAAACCTTTTCCATCTCTGCTCACATCTCATTAAACGTACTCAATTCTCTTTTAAAATTTTGTATTTTTTTACCAATTCTAAAATATATTCAAACTCTTTTGCTTGTTGTATTGCGTCATCTAAAGCATTATGTGGTTGAATACGCTCATCTTTTATTTTAAGTTGATCCATATGCGCATCAACATCGCCAACAACACCTCTAAGAAAAGAATTCATATCTTCACCACTAAATCCCAAGGGATTCTTTTTGTCGTAAAAATTATCAAAGTACCATGCAGTAAACATTCCATCATATTTTATAGGTGCAGCAATTTCAATTGCTCTAAAACCTCTCGTGTTTTCCATAACCCAACTTGCAAAGTCAGTCATTGCAATTCTGGGTTCTACCCCCTTTTCTGCAAGAACCGCCAAAACTTTCTTGGGGTCAAAGTTATCAGACTTAGGATTATATTCATTTATGTGTTTCAAATCAGAGATGCACTTTAATCCCAAGCATCCAATCTTCATTGCATCATACACATAATTTTGAGTTATTGGTTTTAATTCCACATAGAATTGTTTTTCGGTTTCACCAACAATACAAGCCCCTATTGATAAACAAGAATACTTACCAGGGGTCAGTCCAGAAGACTCTACATCTACCGAAACATATTTCTTTTTCTTATATTCTTTCATATCTACTCACATTCAAGCAATTAAAGAAAACAATTCTATTGGTATTTGTATTGAATCACCAATGTGTTTTAGTGCCCCATATTCTGAAATTATTACTACATTTTTTACATTTTTACTTTTTCCTCCAACTTCAAATCTAATATTATTAACTAAAAAATCATATCCTGTTTGCTTGTAATTATATGCATAATCTAAATCTAATTTTCTTATAATATAGACAAACATATCTTCTCTGCCAAACCCAATTATTTGATTTAGATTTATTTGATTTAAGGAGAATCTTATAGAGGGCACATTAAATAAAATCTTTTTTGTAATCTTAAATCCTTTTGTAGGCACAACATCTTTTGCATAAAATATAAGTTGTGAACTCAACAACAAATTAAATATCTTTTCAACAACATCTCTTTTGAGTCCAACATTCTTTGCAATATTATCATAATTTGTTTTTTCATTAACCGATAAAAATCTCAAAATATCTTCGATCTTTGTTAAATTTGCAGTATACAAATTATCATATTGCGGAATGTCTTTGTAAATCACCTTATCTATGGCATCTTTTATCTTTACCAAAGGTAATTCTTCATTCAATAGAAATGGAAATTGCCTATATTTGAATTCTTCATAATATTTTTGCAAATTTTGTGGCAATTTTAAACTAATCTTAAGTATCTTTTCATATCTTTTATCTAGATTGTTTGTATTAAATATTGCATCTTTTAACTCTTTCTTTATATCCAAGTCTATATTGTATTTTATACTTAAAAACTCCGAAAAATGTAATGGATCAATTTTATAAACATCCAATCTTCTACTTAAGTCTGCAGATAGTTCTTTTTGATTTAATGCAGAGGAACTTGATATTATAAAAAGATATTTCTGATATAAATCCCCATATATTTTTAGATCCTTCTCCCATTCTTGTAAATAGGTAATTTCATCAATAATGATTATTTTCTTATTTTGCAATTCATTTATTTTTATTAAATCAACTATAGAGATGTGGTTTCTGCTCAAAAAGTCTCCACTAGTGTATAATACATTATAATCTTTTGAAATTGTGCTTAATATTGTACTTTTACCTGTTCCTCTAAGGCCAATCAAAGAGATTATATTCAAACCACCCTTTTCAAAAAAAGTATCTATTTTATGCTTAATATTGTTATAAATAGTTCTTTGCGTTCTTATCTTTTGATTTTTTGATAGTTCATCATATTCCTTTATTATTTTGATTTTTTCGCCTAAGTTTATTTCTTGGTTCATAGTAATATTATAAGCGAAATGTTTATAAATAAATGCTAACTTACGTTTCTAATCGTAAGATTTAACATAAAGTTAGGTTTTGAATCGTAAGTTAACCCTCTAATTCAACTATTTACTATTTTGCTTTCTTCACACCTTTCTCAACACATTCTTTGGCTTCTTTACTTCAGATAAAAGGAATGTTTCTATATTCTGGATTGTTATTTCCTTTTCATTATAACTACACTCTCATATTTTAGCCTTAGAACTATTATTGTGGTAATAACATAAATATGATATTCCAAAACCTTCACTTTTTATTAACCTTAAAAGTTTAAGATCGTTTTTGTAATTATGAAAAGTAAAATATTTTGTTTTAGGCCCCATTGTTGCAAATAATTTATTTAGCATTTTTCTATACAAAGAAGGATCAGATTTTGAAGAAAAAATCTGTTCTATTTTGCAAATAGTTCGCACTTTCATAATCGGCGGTAAATTTGTTAATAATGCTATAATAAATCCAACAAATTTATCCATTTTATCCTTAATAAATATTATTGTATTTCTATTACAAAGTCTTTTATAAACTTCTGGCGCATTTCTCATGAGATACTCTTTTTCAGTCCTTGATAGCTTGGCATAATTTTTCAAATAGGCCTTAGAATCTGTTATTACTTTCGGAGTTATATTTCTCTTGCCCAAACACTCATATAACAAACTAAAACCCTTTTTTTTGTAAATTGCTATCGCAAGGGAATTGTTTGGAGATACATGTAATATAAACTGATTTATTTTAGAAGTATAGTATACCTTATCAATTAATAATTTAGCGATTCCTCTACCTCTATACTCAGGCAACACAAATAATTCTGCAATTTTGCATCTTGGATTATTTTGAAAATCATATTCCATAAATGTTGTTATAAAACCAAGTATTTTTTTAGAATTATTTTCTGCAATAATAAATGCACTATCTTTACTCCTTAGATCTTCAGAGATATCTTTTTTTTGAATTTTTGGATTTATGTACATTCTCCAAAAATCATTTTTTGGTGCAAACCTTCGTTCTTCTTTCTCAAACATGATTTTAATTTTGACAAGTTCATTAATATCACAAGGTTTTGCGAATCTTAGTCTAATTTTATCATTTTCCATAGTATGCACACATCCACGGGTCTTCTCGAGAAAAATCTCCTGACATTATAATCGACCGAGCTTTACACCCACCCATACAATCATTTAATCTATCACAATTTGTACATTTACTATTTTTTAAATATTCTTTTTTTCTAAAATATTTAAATGCTTTAGAATATTTCCAAATTTTATTCAAATCATTAATAAATATGTTATCTACTTTATATTTCTCATCACTCAAACCAGGACAAAAAAGAACATCACCATTACAATTTATGTATATCATTTCCGTTCCTAGACCGCAAAATGTGTTTGAAGTAATATTTTTTATTGAATCTTTTCCAATTAATGTTGAATTTTCACAAAATACTTCTAAACATACTTTTTTTAGATTATTCATAGTAGTTAACTCATCAACTCGCAAATTTGTTTTTGTTGCACCTTCACCCTGAGGAATAAATTCATCAAAAGCAATATTATTTGTTTTAAGCCCAAGGCTTTTTAAGAACTCAAAATGAGATTTTAATTGGTCATAAGAATTATTTATACCCTCAAATAACACAGCACTAACTCTAATTTTAAGTTTGTTCTCTAAACAACACTTAATATTCTTTAAAACGGATTCGTATCGCCCATTCCCCCTAATCTTTTCAAAATCATTCTTGTTATTACTATCAAAACTTATTAAAATAGACCGCGGTAACAAAGTTTTTAATTTTTTTATTTTTTCTTCAGTTAACAAAGATCCATTTGTCAGAATTGAAAAACCAATATTTTTAGAATGAATATATTCTAAAATCTCAAAAATATCCTCTCGCATAAATGGTTCTCCACCAGTTATGTGTATAAACATTACCCCCATATTATCCAAAACATCTATCAAATTATAATACTCTTGAAGAGTCATTTCCTTTTTAATGTTATTATTAGTATTTAGTGTAGGACAATTGGCATAGCAATGAATACAGGAAAAATTACATCTCTTTGTAACTTCCAAGTAAACATAGTTTAAAGGATATTCAAAAGTATCTGACCTTATCCTTATAGGGGTATATTTCGCAACATCACTCTTAATAAGTACCCCAAACTCAAACATTTGGGATAAAATGCTCTTCATTTTTTCTTCAATAAATTGGGACTTGCATTTGTTTTTTTTTGCCAACTTTGAATAAATATATTTAATTCTATGTAATCCATCACACAAAGTTATAAAATCAAATAAATCTCTGTTTATAACTAAGTCTAAACCCAATTTTCGATCATGGAGAATACAATTATGTTTATTCTTCTTTAAAGATAAAAATCCAGAGGTATGAAGGTAGAATTTATTTTCGAAATCCATAATCATACCCTTATAATTCGATTAACTAGAACATTTACAACCTTTTGCATTAAGAATACCATTAGATTCAGACATTAATACATACGATGGATTAAAAGTAGATTTAGTTGTAGGTGTTCTTACTAACTTCGTGTTCTTCTTAGTAATATCCAAAAAATCACCTCTAAACAAATTGTTATTATAATAATTCTCTTAAACTATATAAACGTATCTCTTTCAATACTTTTATTTTTTAATCACACACAAACAATCAAAGAAAACAGTTCTATAGAAAAATGTTTATAAATAATGTCAACTTACGGATTTAAGTAAGATTTGCCACAAAGTTAGGTTTTAAATCGTAATTTAATCAGAATATGACTTATAAAACAGTCATCAACTCATATCTTCATCAAAAAGAAGATCCAAATACATAGGGATTGTTCCTTTTTCTCTTTCTTTTAATGGTTTAAATCCTAGTTTCTTATAGAAATGAATTGCATTTAATTTAGGGTTTTTATTTCTTTTTGCATCTACGATCAAAAATCGGCAACCCGCTTTTTCCGTTACACTTTCAAATATTTTTCTTACAAAGGCAAGTGTAAATGTCCCTAATCCTTGTCTCAAATAGTCATCATGAACTGCAAGCCTACCTATTTTAAGTGCAGGCAAAGTTTTATAATAAACCCCTTTATCCTTAAAAAAGTCTCTTAGATCTCCTTCCAAACGCAATGCATCCACAAGGATTGTAACATATGCAACAACTTTGTTTTGATGAATAAGTAGATATGTTTTAGAGATTCCTATTTTATGATTGTTACATGCATCTTCTAATAAGAAATCTACTAATTCTCTTTCATAGCTTTTAAAATCTTTTAAAATAGTTTTATGTTCTTCTTTCAATAACACGATTTTAATTTCAGATAAATTTACCATTCCAATCCACTAGATGCATTATCTACAAGAGAACGATATTTATCTGTTTCCTTAAAGAATTTTTGTCTTTCTTTAGAAGGATGTTTCATTTCTTCAAACCATTCTTTCAAAAATCTTTTAGCATCTTCTCCCCTCAATATAGGGGTTGCTCTGATAGGTTTAGCCATAAATTATACCTCGCTTAATTTTGGGTGACTGATTAATATTCTTGGAATACATGGACAAGAATTTAATCTTTTAGCCATTCCAAAACCACCTCAAACTATACCACATATTAAGGTATAAAGTGTTTATATTAATAACACAGGAAGGTTTATATATCTCTTACCCTCTTGCTCGTGTGCAAGCACTCACCTTCTTCTCTCCTTTCACACCTTTCTCAACACATTTTTAGGCATTTTCCCACTTAGGAACTCTTCTATATTCTTAATTGCAATTTCCTTTCCGTTTTGTATCAAGTTCTATCCTATTCAACAATTTATTTAAATAATCTAGATATTTCAAAGTAAAAGAATTAAATTCTTTTGGCAATTCTTTGAGTAATAGTCTAGATTCCCCCTCTTTAATTTTCATATTCACATCAAATTTATTAAGTTTCTTAAGCATGAAGTTTTGCATATATTTTTCATATTTCTCCAAAACCGGCTTTGTTTTTGCAATAATTTTACTTTCAAAGAATTCTATTTTCTGATTTAGATTATTTAAAATCAAATATACATCAATAAAATCTCTATATTTTACACCCCTTCTTGTTAATATTGCTCTATTTTTCTCGACAAGTATTTCTTCTAAACTATAGCACTTACACATTATTGGTGAAAATAAGTTCTTGCTATTGGGGAATATAAATTCTGAGTCTTCTATTTCTATTGGATTCAATTCTGAAAACAAGCTTTTTGCACCACAAACGGTAATGGGATATAACAAGGATTCAGTAAAATTAATTTGTATTTTAATAAATATATCTTCAGATAAAATTACCGACTTATACCAAAATTTAAAGGTAACAAATTTATTGTTTGCCCCAAATTCTAGATATTTTTTATTATTTTTCTCTATTTTGAAATCTAAATCATTTTTTTGAGCAATAATTTCTAATTCTCTTCCCAAATCATCAATTAATTGAGATAATGTTCTTCTTAATACTTTACCACTACATAGGGTAAAATCCTGACTATCCCAAGTAAAATCTAAATCTTCTGAGAATCGATAGTATCCTAAGTAACATTTAGTTAAACAAGTTCCACCCTTAAATATAAGCTTCGAGCCATATTTTTCATTGGCGATTAATTCCTTTAAAAGTAAATGTAATCTTAGATCTTTTTCTAATAAATCCAATTCACCTATATTTTTTATTTTAGAAAAATAATCAATTACTTTTTTACTTATCATTCAACAACCTCTCTAAGGTTCTCTTCATTGTTTTAGGATATGGCTTTGAATATTTTAATAATTTATTAGAATCTGCAGACCCTATGTATTCTATAACATAATCTCTTATGTTATTGTAGTTATTACCGGCATAACTCAATAAATATATTTTATCTAGTATAGTTTTTTCTAAATCTGAATAGTTTATGTTATTTCTAACAATACCAAACCCTAACAACTCAGGCTTTATTTTCACAAATTTTATTTTTCTACCATTTATTTTAATTGGCGTGGTCTTAACGAGTTTATCATTAATGACATAATCTATGCTGAAATACTCATGGGTGACATTATTAAATTTAAATGCAGACTCTAGCCCAAAATACCAATTTTTAATTCCTTTTAGCTCTAACGCTTTTTTAGTTAATTCTAAATAAGTCGCATCAATTGATTTATGTTTTCTTTCATCTGCAGAGAGAACATAGAATATACCTTTTAGGAGAGTAATAACATACCTATTATGAATTAAGTAAGAGATTACATCTCTATAGTTTAGCTTCAAGGCTTTACTGTATACAATTAGCTCCTCTCTTGTAACATATTTTTTAGTATTAAAATACAATTTTTCAACAATTGCAGAATATTTCATACAATCAGATCCTTTTTATTCCATAATAGTATACTTATTATACTTTAACAAAATAAAACACGAAGAGTTTAAATACTTTTCTAATTTTAAGGTGTTGTTGTTTATTCAAACCTTTTTCAACACTTTGGCATTTGTTTAATAACTTTAGAATTATCTTTATTTACGATCTATGAAAATACAGCCTTCTTCAGTATACTCTATAATTCTATCATCAAAGTTCTCTGATTTTTTCCAACGATCACGTTTTTGGGGTATAACATTTTCAATAATACTTCTTTCCTTTAAATCAATTAAACAAGCATCTATGGATTTACGATCAAAATCTAATTTTGTGCATATCTCATCAGTAGATATGCCTGAATTATTCTTTATCAACATATAAACCTCAGTAATAATATCTGAACCCATTTTTCTCACTTATTTTACTTGCTCAACTCTTTACAAACCAACTTCGCTTGATCCAACACCAACTATAAAACATCTTTATTTTTTATCACTTGTTATAATTATAAGATTGTTTAATTAAATCAAAAGCCTTATTCAAATCTGCTTTGCTTTTGATTGTAACCTCATAATCACCATTTCCCCAATGTCCTACTAGCTTTGGCTTTGTTAAATCGCGTGCAATATTATGAACATCTTGTAGCTTTCCACTAGGCACATTTAAAAACAGCTTTATTGCACTTTTTTGGATTGATAAATCTACAAAATTTGTAGTCAATTTGTATGCAATATATTTGGCCTTTGCTTCTTCTTGTATAGAATTATCTAAACTAAAAATCATTTCTTTAAGTTCTAAAAATAAATCTTTTATCTCTTTTGAAGCAATAGTAAGATGATTATCAATAGTATAATCTTTTTGTAATTTATCTACTGATAAATCTTTCTTCGTTTTTTCAAATATTTTACTTGTATTTATTTTTACTAATTTTTGAGATTCAGATTCAACCGAAAGTATGTTGTCTTGATGTACCCTATAACGCAATAATTCAATCTTAATGGGTAATATATCAACAGCATCTAAATCAAATTTATTATAACTTTCAGCAACACAAATAACACGAGGAGAAGACCAATCAATATCAATATTTATTTTTTTACTCTGGCAAAGTAATTCAAACTTTTCTTTATGATCTAAAAGCCATTTAAGATAAGATAATCCCTGATTTATTACATTATCATTTTGGATTTTCTTGTATTCAATAATTACCGGTGCCCCATTCTTATCTATACCTAATGAGTCAATCCTTCCACCAAAACTTGTGCTATACTCCGTAGCAAGAAAATCTACATTCAATATTGTTTCAAGATTTTTCTCAAATAGTACCTGAATATCTTTCTCTTTACTTAATTCCATTGATGCCAATTTTGTAACATTATTTGAATTATTAATCTTAAATAAAGCCATATTTTCACCTTCTTTGACTCTTAGTCACGTTCTCTAACCTTGTACTTGCCCCTATTATGCAACATTTTGTCATTTTAAATCATTCCTTGTTTTAATTAAATAACATCCAATTAAATACCTTTGAGTTGATTTTATGTATATAACTTATAATATATAATATTGACAACAGCTTATATTTAATACTTTCTATATATATGTGTATAAATAGACTCAATTTTTAGATTTGTGTCTCTATTTGTGTATATATTTCGAAACATTTATAAATTTGTTTATCGTATATATTCAAATGGATTCCGATGTTACCAGAAAAAAAACTACTTCTGAAATGTTAAAATTAATCATTAAAAGTGTTTCTGAAGGTGAAAAATCAATACTAGAGATTGCAAAAGACATGGATTCTAACTGGGAAACTGTGAAAACATATTTAGAAACATTAAAAGATGCAAATGTGTTAGAAGAACGAGAAGACGGCAAGAAAAGAGTATTTTTCATTAAAAATCGTAAAAGCAACAAAACATATTTTGGATTACCTTTGGACTCCGAAAAAGAAAAATTAATTAATGGATTATTCTTTAAAATAAATGAAATCTGGAAAAAAACAACAAGCAAACCAATAACTCAAATACAAGCACAAAAAATTCTATTTAAGCTAAATAAAAGTTTCAATTTAGGAATCCCTATGGGAAAATACATTTATGGAGAAATCGCAGTGAAATCATTCTCTGACTTTGAGGGTTTTGGAAATGTAGAAATAGGAAGAGATATAATACTTGAATTAGAAAATATAGTAAAGGAAGTTTCTAAAGATGATTATGCGTATAAAACAAAGAACAAACATTATGAAGAAATAAATGATCCTACCTATTTTGTGAAAGAATATATTTTAAGTCGCTTGTATTCCCCTTATTTAAACAAAAATGCAATTCACGACATACAATTAAAATTATCTACAATTTTCTTGAATGAATGGCACAAAATAACTGATAACAAAACAAAGGAGATACTACAAGATTATAATTCATTATTACAAGATATTTCTACAAATTATTCGGAAGAATTACTAATAAAGAATAAAAGAGATTTTATTTTGTCATTTGAGAATGTGTGGAAATTATTAGCAATGTTTATATTTAAAAATGATTTGAGAAAGTTTTATTCTGAAGGAGTATTAGAAACTTGCTTTATGTATGATATAGAAAACCAAAAGAAAGAAGTAATCGAAATAGGTAAACAATTACAAAGTATAATGCCTATCGAAAAAGAACCAGATGATGAATTTTACCAAGAGTTAAAGAGAATAAGAACTTTACCTAACACCGTTGATAAAAATAAGGAAAAAGAGTTTAATAGCAAAAAACACTCACAAGAAGAGTTATTTAAGTTAGCAGGATTATAATTCTTCTGGTCTTTTTATATCTACATTTATTTCTTTGAAAAAAGATTCAAAATGAGAAACATTTCTAGTTACAATATATACCGCATTTGTTCTCTTTGCAATAATTGAGTGAAGTGCATCTTTGTAATGCTCTTCAGAGCCACAATATTTTAAAGATAACTGCTTTGCATATGTTTCTTCTTCAACAGAATAAGTTTCTCTAACAAATAGGCGATTATATTGTGCAAAAAATTCTTTATATCTGTCACTCTGAATTTTGTAACCTAATTCTTCTAAAACAAGTGAAGATAAAACAAGGGTATGCTCCTTTCTCTTCACTGATGAAAAAAATCTCATTGCAGGTTTTGACAAATCTCTGCCAC
>Ga0172371_10005787_pt1 | contig 18227 bp, 11 predicted proteins | sample Lak12m_FD_114543 | JGI IMG/M metagenome (GOLD analysis project Ga0172371, IMG submission 114543) | Freshwater microbial communities from Kabuno Bay, South-Kivu, Congo - kab_022012_12m | ecosystem: Environmental > Aquatic > Freshwater > Lake | place: Democratic Republic of the Congo: South-Kivu...
AGATTAGTGACATAAGTCAAGACGTTGGTGCCCAAAGCGGTAATTTGGCCGACATTAACCGTCGAGCCAATCATCGTCGCAGCCACATCATTTGAACCGACGCCGACGCCGGCGGGCAATACGACACCCCCCCCACCGGACGGAACGACTTCAAAAGAAGCGGCCACTGATTTATCAGCGGTTATGTTGGTGTCAGTGCGAGGATTGGTGGTCGAACCGTCACTCCAACTGGTAAAACGATAACCCGAATCAGCCGTGGCCGTAACAGCCGAACCGCTGGAGCCATAATTTACTGATTGGGAAGCCGAGCCGGTGATTGATCCGCCGGCACCGGCAGTATAAGCAAGCGTATAAGAATTAATCGTAAAAGTCGCTTCCTGAGTCACGTTGGCCGTAACATTAGTATCAATGCGAGAACTAGTTGTAGAAGCATCAGTCCACTCGGTAAAAGAATAACCGGTATCAGGCACCGCCGTCACAGCCGTTCCATTGGCGCTCCGTAAAACCGTTTGGGGTGAAGTGCCGGTAATTGAACCACCAGTGCCGGCCGTGTAAGTGAGAGTATAAGAAGTCAAAGCTTGAAGTTTCGGATAATCAACATCTTCGTCAATCCACCAAATCGGCGTCGTCGTAAAATCCCAACCGTCAAAGGTGGCCTGTTTTTTCATATTAGCGGTTGTTTGACCATAAACTTCTGGTTCAGTAATACCGGCTGAGGTTGCTTGACCAGTTGTTTGAGTATCCCAATAAGAAGAACTAACTGCCTCAACATCAGCATTGGCAGCTATTAAACCGCCAACAGCATCACCACCGCTAACAGCGCCTGTGGCGTAACAATAACTAACCGTTGCCCCTGGCGCGTTGGAAGCAATCAGACCAGCGGTGGAAGTTTCACCTGAGTCGCCGGTAGTAACACCGGAAGCATAACAATTTGCCACATCACCAGCGTTCACACCGATCAACCCGCCAGCCGCATTTGGACAAGTGACTGTGCCTGTAGCATAACTTTTCGTTACTGAAGCGCCAGGAGCATTTGAACCAATTAGCCCGCCAGCGTACATAATAACCCCGGTCACCGCGCCCGTGGCATAGCTATTAGTAATAGTGCCAGTGTTATTGCCAACCAAGCCACCGACCGCAACATATCCAGTGACATTGCTTGTTGAATAACTATCGGAAATAACACTGGTAGTAGAGGCATAGCTAACTAATCCGCCAACATAAAATCCACCATTCACGCTTCCCCCACTATAACAATTAGAAATCGTTCCCTCATTTATACCAACTAAATTCCCAACAAAATAACCTCCTGCAATGGCAGAGCTCTCAACGCCAAGATTACTGACTGTGCCAGTGACGTAGCCAAATAGACCAGAAACAGTTAAAACTTCATCAAGGTTAGTAGCACTAGCTCGATTAATAACAAGTCCGGTCACTTTATAACCTTGCCCGTCAAAGGTGCCAGTAAAAGGATCTACTGGGGTATAGTCGACATTAATTGTTCCACCAATTGGGTCAAAACCACGATAATGGTCTGTTCCTTCCAAATCTTTAGCATGTATTCCAATATCAGCAATATCTGTTTCTGCCAAATCACCCATAAAAGTAATTGTGTATGGTCCGCCAGCCTCACCCGTCACATCACAATTACCAGCGCCAACGATAGTGATTAAAGCATCTTTAACAGTTGAAGAAGCGGCGTTGTGGGCGATATCACCAGTCGTCCCGCTAATCTTATTATCACTATCAGAAATCGCTAATTTATAAGTCCCGCCGGTTGCCGTAATCGTTAAAGTCTGTTCTTCATTTACTCCCTCGGCGCCAGTCGTTGCTTCTTCAATTTTAGCGGTGCCACCTTGATTCCATGTCGCGGTTTCTGACGCATCAATATCTTGCGTTAAAATATAGTCGCCATCAAGAGGGTAGTCCTTGTCATTGCCAATTAATTGCAGTTCAGCGATTGAATCAATTTCAATTGTCGCGGCTAACGCGGGTCCGGCAAAAATTAAAGAAAAAACAAAGACAGCTGAACCGGCTAGACACAATAAAACTTTTGAATGGATTTTTGATGGATTCATATGGGTATATTAGGATTCATATGGTTATATAATAACAAAAATCCGTGCTAAGGACAAAATATGGGGTGGGGATAACTTTTTAAATTTCAAAAAAAATCCTCAACCTCCCGCTCAGCCGTCAAACCGGTCCGACCTTGGCACAAATTGATGAAATCGGCCTGCATTTTCTTCAAATCCGACTCGGGCATCTTGGTGAAAAACGACAAACCGTCAGCCGAGGCCAACTTGAAATCCGTATCCTTGGCCACGATCTCCGGATGGACTTCGAAAGCGCGGTTATTCCAGCCGAGCAAATAAAGCCCGGACAGGCGCCGCACGCGCGACAGCGCCACATAGCCCTGGCCGAATTCGAACACCGACGACAAATCCATAACCGCGCCGTCCAGCGACATGCCCTGACTCTTATGGACGGTGATCGCCCAAGCCAAACGCAAAGGAAACTGCGTAATGCGCGCCACATCCTCTCCGTTATCCTCTAACACCCAATCTGCCGGCTCAACGGTCAATTTACGGCCGTCACGCAATATTACTATGGGGTGATTGTTAGAAGGATCAAAACCAAAAACCGTCCCTAAAGTACCGTTAACAAAATAGCCTTTGGGATTATTTTTGGTAAACATCACGACAGCGCCGACTTTAAGCTCCAGAAATTCAGGCGACAAGCAACCTCGTTTTAGGGTTTCCAACAAATGGCGCAATCCTTGGCCTCGCATTTCAAATGACCTATGCTTGCCCGGCAATTTCGCCAACATTTCATTATTAACCCGATCAACATCGACATTATGAGTGAACAATTTCGGCAAGCCTTGCGGCGCTTGATTGTAATTGATTTTGCGCCGTTCCAAACGGCAGGCATGATCATCATTAAAACGATTAGCGCGGATTGCTGATAATAACTCCAAATATGCTTTGTCATCTTGACGATACTGCTCTGAGAGATAGCAGACCATGGGCGAGGCTGCTTGCCAGGATGCGGAACCGTAAGCGAAGCGGGCGGATAGGTCCTCAAAGACATTGCTTTGGGCACTGCCCAGCTGGGATTTCATGATCGGAGGCAATTGGAAGAAATCGCCGACAAAGATCACTTGCAACCCGCCGAAAGGCGCCGGATTCTTTTTAGAACGGCGACAGACTAGTTCCACCAGATTCAAAGCCTCCGGAGACAACATTGAAATCTCATCGATAATCAAGACCTTGGTGTCCTCGATCTTCTTGCCAATCCGTTTGTTAGCCGCTAGCTTATCCACTTCATGCCGGCTCAATTCAGTCTTAATGCCGATACCGCTCCAGGAATGGATTGTCACTCCGCCGATATGGGTGGCAGCAATTCCGGTGCTGGCGGTAATGGCCGGTTCAACTCCGCAGGAACGCAAATACGACACATACTTGTTGATGATATGCGTCTTGCCTGATCCCGGCTCACCTGTCAGGAAGATATTGGCGCCGGTTTTCATGATATCTAAAGCTTGCGATTGTGTCATTGGTTATATTTAATATTCCATTCGGATTGAATTTCAAAGTTTTTTATTCAGCAATGAAATTCATAATCAATTGTGCTGCTTGATGTTGTAGTTGAATTTTCACTTAATTCAGCGCTTTCAAATACATTCTGTAAATGAAAAATTATATTTTCAATAGTACAATCAAAAAGCTGAGCCATCTGCTTTTAGCTTAGCCAAACCGTCTCATCAGTCAATTTGACCTCGATCTTGGTCTGGCCGTCTTTTGAATTATATATAATAATCTGATTGTTTTGTTCCTCTTTCATAAGGTATTTATTATCTCATTTAAGTATACCAAAAATCGCCATTACTGGCGATTTTCTGGATTTCTATCGATAATGAGATTAAAATCAGTTGGATTATTTCTTTTTCTTGACTGTCTTTTTCTTGGCTTCAGCCTTATCTTTGCCTGCCTTCTTTTCTTTCTTCGGCTTGGACTCGGCAATTACTATCCCCTCGTCTTCCGCTTCAATTTCAATCGGTTTTGTCTTTTTGTCTTTCTTGCCAGCGGCAGAAACAACATCGGCTGCCGTTGAAGTCAAGATCTTCAAGATGCGATCTAATTTGGCATTGACTTCAGCCAGATCAACCGAGGAACCAGCTCCTCTGCCACGTCCGCGATTATCATCGCCGCCCTTGTCAAAGCAGTCATTGCAATACACCGGCTTGCCACCGGTCGGACGGAAAGGCACTTCGCATTTCTGGCCGCACTTGGCGCAAACGGCGCTGAATTTCTGCCTGTCGCCACGATCACCAAAACTCTTGCCACCACGGCGTTCAGAACGGTCAGAACCGCCGCCATGCTCGCTGAAACAATCACTGCAGTAAATCGGCTTATCGCCGGTAGGACGAAATGGAACTTGGCATCTTTTCCCGCAATCATCACAAGTAGCATCGTGCATCTGTGGCCGATCACCCCTATCACCGCGATCTCCTCGGCCTCTGCCAGAACCGAATTTCCCGCCACGTTCAAATTTTCCCATATTAATTTTTTAGTTGATAAATTACTAACCCTTATATTATACTAAATTTTTTCAAAGAAATCAAGCTGACTAACTAATTCTTCCAACAAATAGCGATTCCCTCGCCAATCTTTTCCTCTACCAATTTGGCAACGTCATCTACCTATTCCAGTATGTCGCCCAGTTCATAGTCGTTTTAGTCAATGCCGCCTCCGGCATCCAGGACAAGATTGCAGCAAGCCAGGAGACAGAATCATGAAGCATCTAAAACCCATTACTTCCCCGAGTCCGGCCATGACATGGTGGGAAATCCGCAAGATCATAGAGCCGATCATTTCAAGCCTCACCTACCTCTACCAGACTCTCACGCTTAACAAAAGAATTGAAGAAATCGAAAACTCCTAGGGCGACGGTTCTTTCATACAGGATAGGTTCTCCGCTATCCGCCAGACAGGCAACTGAAAAGTGCCTGTCTTTTTATTTCTACTAATATCATATCATTTTTATTCAATCTAAAACAACCCGCTTTTGCGGGTTGTTTAAATATCTTCAACTATATATATCGATTATATACACCGATATCGTTTGCCAGGTGGCTATTTGAAATCAACCGTAAAGCCTAGGGAATTCTCAGCGAGCAATTCATTAGTCGTCCAGTCATAGGCTCGGATCCTGATGGTGTAGTTTCCTGGGTTAAGCTTGGAATTGATGGCTTGGACGAAGTTCTGGCTGAACTTCTCTGCCGGATCCATGTGCCACTTGCCGGTCTTTCTTTCTACCAGTTTGCCGTCCGGCCCGATCAGTTCGCGGATCATTCTACAGACATGATAGGTGCCGCTGTTGTTGGTATAGGCATAGCGCAATCTTAAGGTAGCGGGCAACAGTACATTAGATCTGATCTTGCTCCAAGTCGCTTCATCAAAGGAGATGTCATTAGCGGCGGGAACTTCGGTCGGCAAGATGAAATATTTCTTTTTTAACTTTTCTACCGTAATGACAAAGCTGTTTTGATCCAGCAACTTACCGGTTTTGTCTTTGATGATAATCTTGACGGTATAGTCTCCGGGAGCCAAAGTCTTAGCCAAAGTATCGCTGACATAACCGTTAAAGGAAATACCCGGCTTTAATAGCTTGGAGGCAGTGGAAGTCTTAATTACTTTGCCTTTAGCATTGATTAATTGGCGGGTGACTTTGATGGAGACCGACTTAGCGGTTTCATTCCTGTACTGATAGTTGAACTGCAATTTAGTACCAGGCTGATAGCCGGCGGGAATGGTGCCGGAAATAACAATCTTTGATTCCGGATTAACGGTAGTGGTGACAATAGCAGCGCCGCCAGGAGTGCTGACAGTAGCGGGTGCCGGCAATTGGCTGGCAGTCACCACGGAAAGGGTGATGGATTTAGTGTCGGTAGTACTGCCGTCAGCGGAACGGAATTTAACATAGACCGTCTTGTCGCCTAAACCGCTGGAAAGGGTAAAAGCCGTTGTCGCTTTGTAAGGCGTCCAAGAAACTCCGCTAAAGGTGGAATTCTCTGACAAAATCATCTCATTGGCACTGGTAACGCTAAACTGCAGATTGACAGTATTGCCGGCAACCGTAGTACCGCCAACGGCAGTAATCGGAGTAACACCTAAGACCGGCGGGATATTGGTCGGAGCGATGCTGCCGCTGCCGCCTCCGGAAGAAGTGACTGGCGCAGCGCTGGTAGTGGCATTAGCCGTATCGGAGTTAGTGCCTTCGCCGTTGCTGTTGTAACCGGCGACTTCATAATAGTAAGCGGTGGAAGCAGTCAGTCCGGTATCAGAATAGCTAGCGGCAGTGGAAGAAGCCAAGAAATCGGAAGAAGTGAAGGTTGTGGCTCCGGTAGTATTGCGGTAGATGACGTATTCGGTAGCGGTTGGCAAAGAATCCCAAGTCAGATTGATTTGGCTGGCCGAAGCGGCTGAAGCGGCTAAATTAGTCGGCTGATCCGGCACTCCGGGCAAAATCGGTCCGTAATCGGTAAAGTGGCTTACGTTTGCCGTTATCTTGTTGTTAACCGTATCAACCGTAGCTGCCACGGATTCCCATTGACCGGTATTGGTATCAAAATATCCGAGTTGCAAGTTAGCTTCATTAAAGCCGATGGGCAGATCATTGGGATCATAGGAGATGGAAAGCGAAGCATCGGAATTAAGAGTGGTGATGGAGGCGCCGGTTGAATCAGTCGCTGTAATGCTTTGCACCGCATTCTTCATCGGGGTGGCATTAGCGGAAGAAACAACCAAATTCGGATCGGAAATGGAAACGCTGACAGTGGAATTAGCCGTGCCTAAGGCATTGGCCGGGATATCTAGAATGGTAGAGTTTTTCGCTACTTGTCCGCCGGTAGAATCAGTAACGCCTTGGATTTGCGGCGTTGGCACGGTACAGCTGGCATTGGCAGTCAAAGTGATATTCTTACCGGTGCCGGCAACAGTGGATAATCCACTAGAACGGAAATAGCAAGGGCCTTCAGCGTAAACAGTCCACGTAGCATCATCAACGGCTAAGCTGTAATTGCCGGAGTCATCAGTCGGGGTACCAGTCCAGATGTCATTGCCGCTTACGGTTTTCTTAGCGCTCACCCAGCCATTGGCTACGGCAGAACCTGAAGCATTGGTAACTGTGCCGGAGATAGCGCTGGAAGCAGTGGCTAAAGTGAAATTCTGGGTATAGGTGGTGGAAGTGGCGCTGATGGACAGATCGCCTTCGTTGGTAACATAGCCTAAGACTTTGGAACCGATGCGGTAATTCCTGTTTTCCGGAACTTTCAAAGAAAAGGCGCCATTAGTATCAGTTTGGGTGGACAAGAACATCGGATTGCCGATACCGCTGATCCAAACATTGGCATTGGAAACGCCGGAGCCGTCTTTTTTCACCGTACCACTAACTGTAATCAAGGAAGCGGTAGTGGCGGCATCATAAGTGACGTTAGTTATAGCTCCGCCAGTAATGACGGCTTGCGAATTGGCCGGGGTGATTTCTCCGGTAATCGGCGAACCGACATGCACTTCATAGGTGCCGGCCGGCAATTTGATATCAGCATACTTAGCGGTCGCTACAGTAGAGCTGGCTGTCCAAGATTCGGTGCCGTTGCCGCGTCCGGTTGAAGGCGAGAAAGCGCCGCCAAACATCGGCGAGATATTGGAAGAATTCTTGACATGAATACGCAAGGTGCCTTGAGCGCCTAAAGACCAGTCGGCTAGCGTGACATTGCCAGCACTGGCATTAGCGCTAACCGGGGTCAATCCGCCGGTATCCGGCGACCAACCGCCGACCTCATAGGTGCCGGACGGAACGCGCAAAGTGAAGTTGCCGGAGCTGTCAGTTTCAGTGCCGTTGCCCCCGGTGGTATTGCCGGTGCCTCTGGCGCCGATCTTAACACCGGCCAAACCGCTGCCGCCAAGCAAAACGCGGCCGGTAATCGTGCGTAAGTTGCCGGTATTGACTGTAAAGGTTATGGAAGGATTGGAGCTATTAGTTACAGTAGCCGATTGCGCAGTCAACGGCCCTAGTCCAGGAGCAAAGCCCTCAACGGTATAGGTGCCGGCCGAAACATAAATAGTGGAAGTGCCGGCCGAGTTAGTCATGCCTTGCGAGAAGCCGTTGGAGCCGTGGGCAAATACCGGAGCGCCATTGATGGCTGTACCGCTGCTATCAACTACGGAAACGGAAATATAGCTAGTGGGAGAACTTAGATAGAGAGTCTTAGTGACGGTATCTGCATTAATCGCCACCGGATATTCAGCCGGCTGGCCGAAACCAGGACGTCCGACAGTGACAGTTACTGATCCCGAAGGAACTTTGAACTGATAGTTATTACCGCTATTAGGCGTGCAGATCTCATCTTGCGAACCCATGAAAAATTGTCCGCCTCCGGCTTTTACGCCGACGCAGGCATTAGTAATCGCCTCTTCAGAACCTGATTTCTTCAGTGTTACCGTCAAAGTCTTGTTGGCCGGAATGTAAGCAAAAGTGCCTAAGCTTTGCGTGCCGGATTTGATGAAAGCGGAAGGGATAGTCGGCGGCCAATACTTGGTGCCATCATTAGAGAAATTAGCGCTAGAGCCATAACTGCCACCCATGACATTGAAATTCCAGTTTTGCCCGCTCTTTAAACTCAATTTGGCATAGCCGTTGCCGGAACCGTCAAAACCTTCAGTGGTATAGCTGGTATCGGTAAACACCGGCGAGAAGGATTGATAGCTATCGCTATAGGCGTTAATGAAAGCATTCTGGCCGGAAACGCCTCCAGTGATAGCGATAGTGGAAGAAGCATCAGGAACAGCAAAAACTAAAGTGGTAGTCACAGTGACGCCGTCAATGGCGCTGATTGACTTCATGGCCGGAACCAAAAAGGTATTATAAAAAGTATTATCCCCTTTATTAAAAGGTTCAGTGCCGATCATGTAGCTGCCATCTAAAAGATTCTTGTATTGCGCTTGGCCGCTAGCATCAAGCCAGCGGGAACCGGCATAAAAACCTTTTTCCGGATTGCCGGCGCTGATTTTTACCTGGGCTCTCTCCCCGGCCGTTAAGCTTTCGCTGGTATTATCAGCCAGTAACTTAGTAACTAAAATATTAATCGTATTATCACCCCCGACATGGATCGTATCAACCGGCGGCGGAGTTCCGGTGCCATAATCAGTAGTTTCAAAACCGGTATAAGAACCATCAAGCAAACCGCCATCAGCTTTGGTGGTAAAGACATAGAAAGGACGGTACACGGCGGCAGTGGCAGGATTAGTCATACCACCGACAACGACCGTAATCACATCACCGGCTGCTGTCGCGGCGTTGCTAGTAGTTAAGATGACTTGATTGATACCGCTACTGGTAGTAGTGGCAATGGCGCCATTGGCAATCTTAGCCGGCGTAGTGCTCGTGTTGATATTTTGCGTCGTAGCCGTAGCATTAACTAAGCTATATTCACTGGGAAAATTGACATAGATTTTACTGCCGATGGGTAGACTGCTAGTGGCAGTAAATCTGAAAGTATAATTAACATTAGTAGCGCTAGTGGCGTAGTTACTAGCGTCGATCAAGGAATTCAAATCGGAGACAATCGCTCCTCCGCCTCGAGCCAAAGCCTTGGTAGCTGTATTAGTGAATTTAGTGGCGGAAGCAGCGCCGGCAGGATTGTTAGGGTCAGCCGGGGTAACTCCAGCTACTGTCCAAGTTAAATTAGTCACGTTAGCTATCTGCCCCCTGCCATTACTGATACCATCCAGAGTGACGCTAAACGGAGTGCTGTTAGCAATAGTACTAGTAACAAAGCCATAAGCAGTCAAATAGTTCTCTTGGCCGCCAAAAACCACGCCTTCAGTCGGTCCAGCAATGCCTCCGAGGTTATACGTAGCGGCGGAAGATGCGACTTCTGCCTGCATAGCGTCAATATACATAGTCTGCCCGACATAGGCTCCCTCCACGCCAGTAACGATAAAAGGTATTAGGAGCGGACCATAGGAATCTAATTTAAACGTCTTAGTAATGCGCTGCCAGCTCGTCGTTAAAGAATCAGTATACATGTAAGGAGAAGTTGAAGCTGTAGTACCTGGGGCTGTAACATCAGCGCATGCCCAAGAACCACTAACACGGTTATACAACCATGAATCGCTGCAGGCCTCGGGATTACTGCCTGCAAAAAAATAAGTGAAGACCTCGCCTCCAGCAGCGCCTTTGCCATAATAACTAAAAGTGGTAGTGGCGCTAGTCGTTAAAGTTATAGATGGATAAACAGCGTCGATGCCATCAGCATTGTGAGTCACTTTCAAACTCTTGGATCCATTTTGAGCGACATCAGTGCTAGTCGCCAAAGCTGTACTGCCGGGATTCGATTTATTCCAATAATCATCGCTGAAGGATTCAAAAGAAGAATCATTAAGCTTGTTGGATAGCACCGTTCCGGTAGCCATTTGATACAAGTAGATTCCGCTGGTAGCCGTCAGCGACACTCCTGACGGGTCAAAAGGCCAGCCATTGCTGATCGTTGGAAAGATAAACTTAATCACATCACCTGACGCCAACTCGCCAGTAGTAGTCGCTGTAAAAACCCAACTGGCGCCAGTGGCTCCAATCAGATTATCGGTTCCGGCAGCTGACGGGGTTACCGTCAAATTAGCCGCGTTGATGTTAGTGATGCCAATAAACAAAAAAATAGCAAATAATACCGCTGATAGCGATAATGCCCGCTTGATCCTTGTTTTCATATAGTTACGCTAATTAAAAAATTAAATTATATATGAATTTAATATTTATTTGTCACCGATTATTGCTTTTATTATAGCATACTATGATTTTAAAAACAAAACGCCCAGGACAAGTCCAGGCGTTTTGATTTTAAGATAACTTTATTTGACGAATAATTTGACTAGCCAGCCGAATAAACTGAAATTATTTTCCGATTCATTTAAAGAATTCTCAACTTGATTATTACTTTGTTCCAGTACCCTGATTTGTTCAGTAAGAGTCTGGGCGTCGCCAGCATTAGCGATCTGGGATTTTAATTGGTTTAATTGTTCTACTTGTTCCCTGTTCTGTTGCAAAACTTTCTTAGCTTCTTTTATTTCTTGATAATCAGACCCAAACAGGAACCTAGATATTTTATTGCGATTCTGGATTTTATCCAAGCTACTATTTAATTTTTCTTCATTTTGATTCTGATTTTGAGCTATCACCCTAACCTGCTCGCCAATCCCGCCACTCCTGTCAGCGACTTGCAACATTGTTTGAACGGCATTAGCGACTTCGCTACGCGTTTGTTCCGCATTATTAGTTTGGACGGTGGCTTGCGTTTTCTTAGGCGTTTCCGTTACTGTTCCTGTTTCGGTTCGTGTTTGGGCTTGAACTTGAGTTTGAACCTGCTGCTGTTCTCCCTGACTCTGCACTGTGGCGGTTACTGGCTCTGCTATTGTTTGAACCTGGGCTTGATTTCCTTGCTGACCAGATCCCTGTTGTCCGCTTGCTACTACAGCTAAGGCGTTGGGAGCCAAACCAAGTAACAAAGCCAACACACCTATAAAAGAAAGTTTTTTTATCATATTTTTATGTTTAATTATTGATATAATTATAACATACACCTAAAACAAAGAAAAATAATAAGTCAAGATATCAGCTTAAACTAATTTTTATTTAAAATAACAAAAAACCGCCTTAGATACTAAAGCGGTTATTGGAATTCTGTTCTGAACTCAAAAAATTCTTCATATCTCAGCGAACTGGATTCGAACCAGTAACCTACCGGTTAACAGCCGGTTGCTCTACCATTGAGCTATCGCTGAATAATATAATATTGAGCTACTTGCCCGACATATTGCGCGAAGCGTTATGGCGGGTCGCTGAATATTAAGCTTTAAAAAAACATACTCTAAAATGAGTATACGGATATACTAGCAAAAAGACGGGAGTTAGTCAAGAGAAAAATCGGGGAAAATAATCGACTCGCCGGCTGTTTTCTGCTATAATTTCAGTAAATTTAACCTTAAACAACCGCTTATGCCCAAGAAAAAAACGCCGCCCCGACAAAAAGTGGCCGCCTTCGATATCGACGGCACCATCTTCCGTTCCAGTTTATTAATCGAAGTGACCGAGGCCCTGATCCAAACCGGCTTGTTTCCCGAAGCCGCGAGAAAAAGCTACGCCAAGGCCTATGAGAGCTGGCTTAACCGCCAGGGCTCTTACGACAACTACATCCGCGCCGTCATCCGGGCGTTTGAAAAGCATATCAAGGCCGTCAAACAGAGCGACTTCGAACGGATCGGCAAAAAAGCCATCGCTTTTCAGCGCCACCGCGTCTATCGCTATACCCGCGACCTGGTCAAGGACTTAAAACGAAAAAATTACTTCCTCTTAGCCATCTCCCACTCGCCGTTGGAACTGGTGGAACTTTTCGCCGGCAATCTCGGCTTCGACAAGGTCTACGGCCGGATTTACGAGGTCGACGGCCGCGGCCGCTTCACCGGCCAGACGCTTCACGCCGATCTGATCGCCGATAAAGCCAAAATCCTCCGGCGCGCTCTGGCCAAAGAAAATTTGCCGCTTCAGGGCTCCATCGGCGTCGGCGATTCCGAGGGCGACATCTCGTTGCTGAAAATCGTCAGCCGACCGATCTGCTTCAACCCCAACTCCAAACTGTATCGCGCCGCCAAACGCCATGGCTGGGAAATCGTCGTTGAGCGCAAAGACGTGATTTACAAGATTTAAAAATTTAACCGCTATCACTCCAGATAAACCCTGATTAACAATAGCGGCCGCCCCTTCCGGGCAGTCGCTTTTTTTATTGGAAGTCCCTCGAATACTCCGTCCGCTGGCGGCGGGGTCAACTTCATTTTGTTTCTTAATATCTTATATCTTAATATCTAGTAATCCCGCAATTTCTCGACGCCTTTGATCTTCTCGATCTTTTCCAGCGCCTTGGCTTCAATCTGGCGGATGCGCTCGCGAGTGACATCGAATTCCTTGCCAACTTCTTCCAGAGTATGCGCCACGCCGTCCCGCAGGCCGAACCGCATCTCCAGCACTTTCTGCTCGCGCGGCGTGAGTTCGCCGATCACGGCCTTGACATAATCGCCGAGAATCTGCAAAGCGGCGGCGCGATCCGGCGTCAATGTTTTCTGGTCTTCGATAAAATCCTCCAAGACGCTGTCATCGCTGTCATCGCCCACGGGCGTGCCGAGCGAGATCGTCTCCTGCGAAATCTTGATGATGTGATTGACCTTTTCCAGATCCTCGCTCATTTCCGCCGCGATTTCTTCCGGCATCGGCTCGCGCCCCAGATCCTGCACCAGCCGGCGTTCAATCTGCTGGAAACGGTTGATGTTCTCCACCATATGGACGGGAATGCGGATCGTGCGCGACTGATCGGCGAGCGACCGGGTGATCGCCTGCCGAATCCACCAGGTGGCGTAAGTGGAGAATTTATAGCCCTTGTGATAATCGAATTTTTCCACCGCGCGGAACAAGCCGATATTGCCCTCTTGAATCAAATCCAAGAGCGACAGATTCTTGCCGGTGAATTTCTTGGCGATCGAAACGACCAGACGCAAGTTCGCCTTAATCAATTTGTTTTTGGCATCGGCGTCGCCGCGTTCGAAACGCTTGGCCAGCGCCACCTCTTCTTCGGTCGAGAGCAACGGCACCTTGCCGATCTCGCGCAGATACATCTGGATGGAATCGGTAGAAATATCGCCCAAGTCCAATTTTTCGCTCAAGGTGATTTTGGGAGTTTTTTTAGTCGTCTCCGGCGCCGGCGCGCCAGTCGGTTTGGCTAAAAACGACGGCGCTTCAACCGCGGGAATACTGGCCAGCTCCAATTCATCCAAAAAATTCTCATACTTCTCGGTGTATTCTTCCACTTCCGGAAACAGCAAAAACAGCTCCTGTTCGGTGATGAAACCGCGGATCTTGCATTTTTTCATTAAGCCGGCCAACTCCTCGACAGTCGGTTCGATGATCTTATGCTTATGCGCTTCTTCTTTTATTTTCACCGGCTTTTTCTGGCGCTTATCCTTAATCCGGCTCGACTTCTTAAACTGAGACCGATGGCCGCCGGACTGGCGCTTCTTCGCGACAGCGCGCCTTGCCTTAACCGGCTTGCGAGCCGGCTTCTTTGCAGTTTTTTTTCGAACGGTTTTTTTGATGGTTTTTTTCATGATGTGAATTATAATTTCCCTCGTTGTCATCTCGACCGCAGCTCCTGATTACTATTGGGAGCGCAGCGGAGAGATTGCTTGTATTATTTATCTCCCTTAAAAAAATATCTGAATTCTAAGGGATTCCTCCATTACGTCCCGATATTAATCGGGACTTCAGTCGGGATGACATAATACTATAAAATTGCACAGTAAACTTCAATCGACTGAAATCTGCTTGATCAGCTCGGACAATTCCAAATAAATTCCGGCCGCCGTCGCTTGATCGCCGCGCTTTTCCGTCTGTTCCAAATCGAATTTCAGGCGGGAAATCTTGGACTTAAGATAACTGCTTTTCAGTAATCTGAGCAGATTATCAAACTCGGCTCCAGCCTCTTTTTCCGGCAAAGCAAAAAAATCCTTTTGGGCTAAAAGATATGACTGTTCCAGCATCGCCAAGACCGATCCTGATTGATCGGCCGGGGCAACACTGTTTTGGGCCGGCGGTCCAGCGACTGAGGTTTTGACCTGAGAGATGAATTGGTCAAAAATCGGTTGTTCCTTTCGCTCCCCGGCGCCAACTGTAAACAGTCCGTTGTTTTTAGTATAAAACAAAATCAATTCATTGTAAATACTCCGGAGCAAGCCGTCCGGAATCAGGCCGGCCGGCAAACGTTCCGGCAATTTAGCCAATAAATCAGGGTAAACCCAGACAATCGCGAGAATTCTCCTGAATATGATTAAATCAGGACTATTTATGGCCTTTTGAGCCGAAACAGCGTCAGCCGAGCTCTGAACGGCCGAATTCTGGCCTTCCTGATTGGCTGTCTTAGTCCCCAGAGCCGCTTTAGGCGGGTTCTGGGATTTCAGAGCCAATTTATCCGATCTTTGGCGAAAAGTGGTTTCATCGATCCGCAACCGGGAAGCATACTCCCTGAACCAATAGTCCTTAATGATTGCATTGCCGATCTTATTGATTTTCTCGGCCAGATAATCGGAAGTAGCGGCCAAATCCTCAGGCGAATCAAGATCGCGGCCTTGGACGGCGCGGCGGTAAAAATATTCCATCACCGATTCGGCGCCGTCGATCGCCTGCCGCCAAGCGGACGGATTCTTGGTCGCGCACTCGCCAGGATCCTTGCCTTCGGGCAAAGTGATGACGCGGACGTTCAATTCCGATTGCAGCGCCAACTCGATCGAACGCAAAGCCGCGCGCTGGCCGGCTTCGTCCATGTCCAGCGATAACGCCAGATTATTGGCATAACGTTTAAGATTTTTCAGCTGCTGTTCGGTCAGAGCCGTGCCGGAAATGGAAACGACATTCTTAACGCCCGCCTGATGCGACGGGATGACATCCATATAGCCCTCGACCAAAATGCATTCGCCGGCTTGGCGGATCGCCTCCTTGGCCCAAGACAAGCCGTAAAGCGTTTCGCTCTTATTATAGATTTCCGTCTGCGGCGAATTGAGATACTTGGCCGGCTCATCGGCTTTCAGGGCGCGGCCGCCGAAACCGACGGTTCGGCCGTGGTGATCGACGATCGGGAAGATCAAGCGATGGCGGAAACGGTCATACGAGCCGCCGCCCCGTTCTTTCTTGATCGCCAAGCCGGCGGTAATGATCTCCTGTTTTTTGTAGCCGCGCTTCAATAAAAAATCAGTCAGATTGCTCCAATCATCGACCGCATAACCAAGACGGAATTGTTCGATCGAGTCCCCGCTGACGCCGCGCTTCGCCAGATACTCCCGCACCGCTTGCGCTCGAGGCGAATCAACCAGCACCTTATGCCAATATTTGGCGGCCAAGTCGCAAAGATCGTAAAGACGATTCTTCCGGCTCAATTGTTCGCGGTTCTGATGGGACAGCGTAACGCCGGCTTTCTGCGCCAAAACCTTGAGCGCCTCGGGAAAATCCAGATTCTCGATTTTCATCAGGAATTCAAACACATCGCCGCCCGCGCCGCAGCCGAAGCAATGGAATGATTGCCGAGCCGGCGAGACGATGAAGGACGGGGTCTTCTCATTATGGAACGGGCAGGACGCCTTGAAAATTCCGGTCCCGCCCGGCGACAAACGCAAATATTCGCCGATGAAATCGGCGATGTCAATCTTGTCTTTTATTTCTTGCACTTCGGGACTGGAGGCCATAGTTGCTTAAACTATATAACAAAATCAAGCCAAGGCGCAACCGCCGGCCGGCAGTTTGACAAAAGATTCCAGATATGCTAATATCCAACATTGATAAGCATTGTTTTATCGGGCACTTTAACAATCTGATTATCAATAACCGGGACAACAGGAGGCAAAGACATGGAAATTGACCGGCTCCAGCAAATGACTGAGGAAGCGCAAAAACTCAAACAAAAATCATTGAAACATATCAACGAGGAAATCGATTTTCTGATCGAGATGAGTTTCCCCCATGATTGCATCGTTGAAGCGGATCTGCCGATTGAATACGGATTCGTTGCTAAAACGGCCGTAGTCAGGGATTTGCTGGCCGCCGCTGATGAGGTCTCGACCCTGCCCGGCTATAAAAAATTGAAACAAATCTGCGACCGGCATAGCTGCGCCATTCTGCTGAGAATCAACGAATCGGGCCTGCCCAATGAGGGGTTGTTTTTGCAAGAATTTTTTATCAAAATCTACCATTGCCCTCGGGTAATACGAGCTGGAAAGGAGCAAGGAGATGGACAATTCAGCCAAAAAAATGCGAGCAATAGCTTATGATGCTCGCCAGGCCAAAGAAAAAGAAGTGGACGCCAAATTGGAAAAACTCCTGACTTGGCTTAATCAGCAATTTCTTTATGTCCTGAACAATCTGCCAGCGAGCATCGAGGCCTGCGCCAAGGCGGGCAAGAATCAATGCATCATCACCCTCCGTCCCACCTTTTGGCAAGTATGCGCCATGATTCTTTCCGGCATTACCGATTATGCAACAGATCCGAGCATCAGCCAGATTGAGGCCTTGCCGGGATATGAAAATATCTCAAAATATTGCGAGGTGGGCGGTTTTCGATTGCAGATAATAAAACATAATATTAATCTGATGGCGGGAAAACCGATAATCGAGCTTACGATCAGTTGGTAATTAACACTGAAACCGCAAACAAGGAGGGAAGCCCGATGTTAACAGTCGAACAATGGGACAAGCTTCATGAGATCTTGGATAAAATCACTGCCGAGGATTTGACTGAAGTAAGCTATCGCGGGACCGGGATTTTCAGTTTTGATGCAAAAACAAATGATTATACTTCAGAAATCGTCGCCATCAAGCATTGTTTACTCCGACGCTTGGGCCATGAATACAATATCGCTTTGACGGCGATGCTGACCAACAACTATGACGCCTACAGCTATGACGAGATAATTTTGAATTTCGAATTCTCGCTGAAATAAGCAACCGCGCTAGAAACAACCGCACCTTTCAATCAAACCGCCACCCGGAAGGGGGGTGGTTCTTTTTTTTTGCTTATAAATTTTCACTTTTTTGAAAAAAGAGTTGAATAAATTTATTGATCATTTTTAATTTCTTCAATCTCATCCAAAATTTCATCAGCCGGCTGATGCTTCGGCAGCAACGAAGCCAAAGAGATCGGCTTGGCATTAAGTGCCTCGGCTTTGATGATATTCTCGCCCCGGCCGCTCAGGCCGGCGCCGCGGTTAAGGGGCTTCTTCCGCCGTTCCTCGCGAACCTTCCTGAAGCAATCGTCGCAATAAGCCGGCCGGCCCGGCTCGGGCTGGAACTTCAGCTTGAAGTCCTTTTGGCAAACAGCGCACTTGGCATCGAATAATTCCTGCTCCGGTTCCGCCTTAACTCCGGAAATCCGAGGCATCGCCGGACGACCGGCTGACACCGCCATTGATCTTCGCGGCGCTTCTCGGCCGGCTTCGCGCCTGACGCTATCATTACGCCGCGGCCGTTCAGCGCGGTCAGTTTGACGGGAATCGTCCCGCCGCGGCCGATCGTTGAAACGCGCCGACGATGTCCCCTGGCTCAAAGACGACAAACTCATTACCGGCGCGGCCGCC
>Ga0172371_10005790_pt1 | contig 18219 bp, 12 predicted proteins | sample Lak12m_FD_114543 | JGI IMG/M metagenome (GOLD analysis project Ga0172371, IMG submission 114543) | Freshwater microbial communities from Kabuno Bay, South-Kivu, Congo - kab_022012_12m | ecosystem: Environmental > Aquatic > Freshwater > Lake | place: Democratic Republic of the Congo: South-Kivu...
CTTTCATTTCGTAGGAAAATTTCTAGGTAGAATGGGCGGATCGCATGATCATTATAAGTAAGACACTTATTCTGTCGGGTCCGCGAAACCTATTACCTAAATTGTACGAAGTTACGGTTTAAAGTGGAATTTCTCTATTTGAATCACTTCTTTTCGGGTGTAAATTCTCTGATACGAAAAGTATCGTTTTTGAGGGTCTTTACTCCCCTTGGCTTTCTTGCAACTAAAATCCCCAGATTCAATGAGTATTTAACAAATAGGATAGTTGTTGTATGCAAGAAAGGATGATATTCATTAAACTATACTGCATAAAGAGTAAGGAATGAGTTACAATGGCTATCAGGTGGCCGAAAATCTCAATTGTTACACCTTCTTATAATCAGGGACAATTTCTTGAAGAAACTATCCTGAGTGTGCTCAATCAGGACTATCAAAATTTGGAGTATATCATTATTGACGGTGGATCTACAGATAATTCGGTGGAAATTATCGAGAAATATGTCAATAAGCTGACTTATTGGGTGAGTGAACCAGACAAAGGGCAAAGCGATGCTATTAATAAAGGTTTTTCAAAAGCAAGTGGAGAAATTCTAGCCTGGATTAATTCCGATGATATCTACTACCCAGATGTTCTCAGGGAGATTGGACAATATTTCTTCAGACATCCGGAAGCTGATTTTGTTTTCGGCTATCATGACGATATTGACTATAAAGGGCAAATCATAAGAAGGGGGGTATATTTTCCATTTGTCCGTTGGGGTTTCATACGTGGATTTCCACAAATTTGCCAGCCAACTTCATTCTGGAGAAAGGGGGTCTGGGATCGGTGTGGTCCCCTTGACTTTATGTTAAACTATGATATGGATTATAATTTTTTTTACAATGTAATTAAGGAGAAATTTAATATACGTAGTATACCGATCAGGGCATGTGCATTTCGTTATCATGAGTCAAGCAAAACCAATATACGCGAGTCAGAAAGCGGGGACCTGATATCGATGCAGATCCGATATAGATACTTCCCAGAAAATGGAGCTCTTTCGATTCTTTTCTCAAAGATCGTAGTTATAATTCTACGAAGCAGTCGTAGACTGTTGCGAATTCTCGGGACTTTAGGTTAAAAAGATGAGTTTAGCATTGGTACATTATTCATGTAATCTCTGCGGACAAGAAAAAGAGAAGATACTCTTTGAGCGCGCGGTATTGGCCGGCTCCAACGTAGTGGTATGTATGAATTGTGGGCTCATCTATGTAAATCCGCGTCCGTCTGATAAGGCTTTGAATGAACTGTATAATGAAAACTACTACAAGGGTAATGGTTTTGATGGTACTGCAGATTATGTTGCCGATGCCATTCGTTCACCTTTTGAACAGAAAACATCTGCTCACTTTGATGTTGCGGTCATCTCCGATTTCGTACCGTCAGGAGGTTATCTTTTGGATATTGGGTGTGGATTGGGACATCTGATGAAGTTAGCACATGCTCGAGGATATCATGTTGAAGGATATGATATCTCTCCCTTTGCGGTAGAGTTCGTTAAGAAACAGGGGTTTCATGTTTATCATAGTTTTGGTAGCATACCATCAGAAAGATTTGACGCGGTTACCATAGTAGAAACCCTGGAACATGCTAATGATCCTATGGCTATTATCAAAGAGGCTTTCAGAGTGCTTAAGAAGGGGGGGGTATTATATATATGGTCCGAGAACTTTGATGGTTTTGTAGAAAATATTCTGAGACGTAGGAAGGATCGAAGGTTTGGGTACGCATCCACCGTAGGACATATCAACTTTTTCACAACTAAGGTTATAAAAAGCTATTTTCTTAAGATTGGTTTCCGCTCATTCATAACCTTTGATTCGGATCTCTATTTTAGGAAAAATTCTCAGTTATACCGTTTTCTATATAAACTTCGTCTTATGCGTCCAAAGGGAGTGGAGGATAAGGTTACGACTTCTTATGGACGGTTCATATGGCTTGGTGGACGCCGTTTGGTTAGATTTTATAGAAGATTACAAGGTATACCTTGTAATCACTTTCCAATTGCCGTAAAATGAAAGGAGCCAATGGGTTAATGAGGGTAGCTATTGATTTTTTATCAACTATTCCGGGCAAGAGTGGTGCCGTTGGTTTCTGGCGCAATATGTTGAGATATCTACCAGAGATCGATAAGGATATTGAATATATTGTTTTCTCTTCACCCTATCTGACAAATTATTACAAAGCATCTACCAATGGTGTTGCAAGCGATGTGACATTTGTAGAGTTGCAGATTGAGCCAGAAAACAAATTTGCAAGGATTCTCAATCAGGGATTTATCGTACCGAAGTATTGTAAAAAATTTGGAGTAGATATTCATTTCACAAATGACCATACTCCGTTTCATGGAATGGATAAAACTATTGAAATTTTCAAAGTTACCGGTCTGCAATTTTTATACAATGGGCAATTGGAATGGAAACGAACTGTTTATCAACGGTGGGGATTTAATCGTAAAATTAACCGTTCCAGATTTATAATTGCAAACAGCGTTTATACAAAGAATGAACTCTTGAAAAATTGTCAAATCCCCGAAGCCCGCATCAAAGTTATTTATGAGTCTCTCGATCACGAAATATTCAACACTCGAAAAGAAATGCATGAAGTTGAAAGTAACCTAAAGAAAAAATATAACATAGATTTCCCTTATATTCTGTTCGTATCGGATATTAGACCTTATAAGAATCCTGTTAATTTAGTAAAGGCATTCAAAATCTTAGTAGACAAATATTGTATTAAGGAAAAACTTGTTATGATAGGTCAAGACATTGGTGGACATAAAGAAAAAGTTAAAAACGAGGTGAAAAATTTAGGAATTGATAGCATGGTTATATTTTATGATTTTTTAGCACAAAATGAATTGGTTGACTTTTATAGAAAAGCAAGTCTGTTTGTTTATCTATCATCACTAGAGACGTTCGGAATCCCACCTCTTGAAGCTATGGCATGTGGTACTCCGGTTGTTGCTTCTAATAGGACAGCAGTTCCAGAAATAGTTGCGGATGCTGCTTGTATAGTAGAACCGGAGAACATCGAAAGCATAGCAGATGGAATTTTTCAAGTATTGGAAGATTATAAGTTCAGATATCTTCTAAAAGAGAGAGGAATTGAAAGGGTTAAAAACTTTTCTTGGCAAAAAAACGCTGTTGAGACAGTTAAGCTATTCAAATGTGATCTCTCTTGGTAGGAATATTTTATAGCTGGCAATGGTGTTTTATTTCAGTATGAAATTTATTCCAATCTTTAAGTAACGAGAATTTATTAAAGTTTAATGAGAATTTCTGCGAAGCAACTATGAAGCCTATATTCCGCACCTCTTTTTTGGCTTTTCCGGGTTTTTCTCAAATCTTGTGAAAGCTCATAAATATTGAATCTCTGATTTTTTGGTTAATTTTTACACATTGATGATTTAGCTGAATTTTGATTCGAGTATCATTTTTCTAGGCGAAAGACGGAAGTCCTGACTATCCGCCGAAACAACGCAAATGAGCGGAAATTTAGTATTCATGGGGATATAGCGGATTTCATTAAATACCAAAAGTTCGAGAAACAGGTACGGAATGTAGGATGAAGAATGAAAGATCAAAATACTTGAAAATCCGGCAAGGGAAAATGCTAAAAACGGATATTAGACCTTACAATATATGTATCTTAACAGCAGCAAATGATTGTCAGGCCGATGGATATGAAAGACAACTTGAATGGCGCAGAAGTAGAGGTATGTTGCCAGAGAAAACCAAGTTTTTGGTATATGCAGACCCTTATGGAAAACGCATAGGCTCAGGTGGAAGCACAGTTTATGTACTTTATAAACTTTTAGAGCGATTTTATGAAAGTAGCAAATTTCAGTCTTTTGAAGAGTTGTTAAATGGAAAACGAATGCTTATTCTGCATTCAGGTGGAGATAGCAGAAGGCTTCCAGCTTATTCTGCAGTCGGGAAGATATTTATCCCGCTTCCAACAGATTTTTATCCCTCCATTGGATTTAACAAAGATATGTATGGTTTTGTGACTCTTTTCGATATTATACTATATAATCTTATGCAGTTACCTTGCCTGGACAGCGGACAGGTTATTATATCTTCGGGTGACACTTTATTGAGTTTTGACGCATCGAAAGTCATTTTTAATGATTCAGGAGTGACTGGTTTAGCCTATCCAGATTCTGTTGAGATTGCTTCCAATCACGGTGTATATATTGTTCCGCAACCTCTATCAGGGGAGTATTTACGAAATGTTGTGGATTTTTTACAAAAGCCAAACTATAACGAATTAAAGCAATATAAAGCACTTGATGCTGCTGATAGAGCATTTGTTGATACTGGAGTTATGAATTTTTCTTATGATGCCGTAAAGACTTTGATGGAAGCGTCCGGAGTTTTTATCAAAGATGAAAAAATAGTAGTAGAGAAGAACAGTTTATGTGAAAATATAATAAATGCAAAAATGCATCTGGATATTTATAGGGAAATACCCTTTGCCATGCTGGGGAAGTTTGCACCAGAATTAAGAATCCGTTATCCAGAATCCTTTATAAGGAAAATTAAAAAAATTCTATTTTTCGTTTATATACTCCCACACTGCGAATTTTTCCACACCGGCACAAGTAAGCAATTACTTCATAGCTTTTACACTGTTAATTACACTGCCTCAAATTATGAATTTCGTAATTTCAATAAAACAAAAGTTATGGACAAATCTGGAATTATAGGAGCATTTACATATAATTCCATATTCAATACTGATTCGGTAAAAGTAAACGCTCCATCGCTTATTGAGGGTTGTAATCTTGAAGGAAAGGTTCAACTTGAAGGAGAAAATATCCTGACCGGAACGCCGAAAGGTATATATGATATTAAATTGCAAAAGGGGATGTGTTTAGCTTGTCTACCAGTCAATAAAGTGGCAAACGGTTGGGTGACAGTCATCTATGGTATTGAGGACGATTTCAAAAAACTTGCAGAAGATAATACCGCCACTTTTTTCAACATCCCTTTTCTTTGTTTTACAAAAGATAGGAGAATTATTCCAAATGATCTCTGGGAAGATACTGAATCCCATGAATTATGGAAAGCGCGGTTCTTCTATTTCAATGTGGACATCATAGAATCCATGCAAGTTTCACTTAATCTTCAAAATAAAGGAACTTTCCAGCTTGATAGGTGGCGAGAATTACCTCGTATGTCATTACAAGAGGTGCTTCAATCTATAGATTATGACAGATTATTAAATAATTATTCAGACCTTTATCAAAAGGTTAATTTGGAGAGCCTTGCAACTAGACTTACACCGAAAAGTGACTTGGCGTCTAAAGAAATCATGTCATGGTGTTTGGATGAAAGCGATTATACTACGGCAGCTAGAACAGTATTGACTTTGATTGAAGAATCCAATGATATACTTTTCCAGGCTCGATTATATAAACTGCTTAGCAATGTCTTGCAAAAAACTTGTGGATACCAAAAATGCATTGATTTAGAAACAATAACCAGAATTGAAGCTTTACCAGCTATGCAAAAATCAATGGCAAGCATTGTAATTAATCAATGTAGAAAAGCAGAAACCGTTAATGCTCATTCAGCTTTTTTTTCGAAGTTACTTGAGAATACTGCTTTTGAGCTTGTTTGTGAAGCCATAAGAAAAGGTTTAAATTTTAAATATCCGTCACGTAACCTCGCTCAAAGACAGACGCGAAAAATGCGAATTCGATCCGATGAGGTTGTTTGGGCTTGTGCACCAGCGCGGATCGAAATAGCGGGTGGATGGTCTGATACACCACCTTATTGCTTAGAACGAGGTGGTGACGTGTTGAACGTTGCCGTTAAACTCAATGGACAGTATCCAATTCAGGTGATAGGGAAAATCTATCCTGAGCCTGTGATCAGGATAAACTCCATCGATCTCGGAGAGAATAAAGTAATTCAAGATATTTCGGAGATTCTATCTTTCTCCGATCCTGGCGATTGGTTGTCTTTACCAAAATCGGCATTCGTTGCCTCGGGAATTATCTCCCAGGATGAAAAACGTGATCTTAAAGATATTCTAAAAGAATTTGGTGGTGGAATAGATTTAACCCTTTTTAGTGCTGTTCCAAGCGGCTCCGGACTGGGAACAAGCAGCATATTGGGAGCTGCCTCAATTGCATGTCTTTCCAATATGTTTGGCTTAGAGCTTACTCAGAATGATCTATTTAACCGTATTCTTTACATGGAACAATTAATGACTACAGGAGGTGGTTGGCAAGATCAGATTGGCGGTGTTATTGGTGGTGTAAAACTTATCCGAACGGCACCAGGATTGTTCCAATTGCCAAGCATTTCATGGACGGATTTGCGGCAGCCTAATGTATATCTCTCGGATAGGTTCCTTTTGTATTATACAGGTTATAGGCGAATGGCGAAGAACATTCTACAAAGAATTGTAGGAAGGTATCTAGATAGAGATCGAGCAACAATTGAACTTATAGAGCAGAACCGGCAGATGGCAATTGAGATGAAAGAGATTCTTGATCATCGAGATATTGATACTTTTGGTAAAAAGATAGGGGAAGTTTGGGAACTGCACAAAAAGCTCGATCCTGGAATCAGTAATGAGAATATTAATATAATCTTAGAAAAGCTTTCGGATTATGTTTGTGGTGCTAGACTGCTTGGAGCCGGCGGCGGCGGTTTTTTGTTTATTGTTACGAAAGGGGTTAGAGAAAGCAAGAAAATCAGGGAAATATTAGGAAAAACACCACCTAACGACAAAGCGCGTTTCTTTGATTTCGATATTGATCCAGAAGGATTAAAAGTTACCGTATTGTAAAAATGATAAAAAGAATAATCATAAAGACTATACTTTTTTTTAAAGAAATATAATGTTTATGCGGTTTGTAGGGACACGACATGTCGTGTCCCTACATTTTGAAAATCCGCGTGAATTCTAGATTTCATTGTTTCAGGATTTTAAAAGTGCAAAACTATAGTAAAGTTAAGCAATTTCAGGTAAAGCAGAGCCATATTAATGGAATCGAGATTTTGGTCGTAACAGGACAATCTGGATTAAATGATGCTGAATTGTCAAAGATTAAGTATATAGTTTCTCGACGATGCGGAAGCAACTTTGATGTAAAAATATCTGAAGTGCCCAAGATACCGCAGACAAGTTCAGGAAAGTGGAGATATGTAATCTCAGAATTAAATGCCTTTCAGTAACTCTATTGATATATAGTTTTTAAGATGTGCAAAAGCTATCTCCAGTTTGACTTTGAAAACGTCCTATGTATGGTCTTTCGCCAATTATCCATTATTTTCAAGGGAAAAGCCACGAATGTTTACTTAAAAGAGGAGACATAAAATTTGCTAGTCAAGGAAAGAAGAAACTTGTCAGTTTGCATGGTAGCTTATTCTAACTATTATACCGACGCGCGCATTAAGAATTATGTTGATGCTCTTGTCAGTCATGGGTTCCAAGTGGACATCTTCGCTCTTGGAACTAAAGAAAAAAATGAAACATCGGGTATTCGCGTGATTTCGGTGATGCGAAAATATTGGGGAGATAGCATAATATCTTATGCATTATCTCAGTTGTGGTTCTTTTGTATAATTACCCTTCGAATATCTATGGGTTTCTTAAAAAAGCGTTATTGTTTAATTCATGTTCATAATATTCCTGATTTCCTTGTCTTTAGTGTTATTGTTCCAAAACTACTTGGAGCAAAAGTAATTCTGGATATCCACGATACTATGCCAGAAGCTTATGCCACTAAGTTTAATCTATCACTCGATCATCCCCTCATTAGCTTTCTGAAATTAGAAGAACGACTGAGCGCATGGTTTGCCGATTATGTAATTACAACCAATGAACTTCATAAGCAGGTTATCTGTTCCCATGGCACACCCAATTTTAAGGTTGACATTATAATGAACGTCGGTAACGAACGTTTATTCAAACCAGTGAAGAGTAAAGAGTTAGGGAATGGCTTGACTCTTGTATATCACGGTACCATAGCTGAACGCCTTGGTATAGACCTCATTATTAAAGCCATAGTAAATACTAGAAAAACTTGTCCTGACTTGAATTTTCTGCTCATAGGTGAAGGTGACTTCTTAGAGAATATTAAATCCCTTGTGAACGAATTAAATCTTCAGGATATAGTTCAGATAATGGGATTTATCCCAGTTGAATCTTTGTATCCTTACTTATGCAAAGCCGACGTGGGTATTATTGGAAATCGGTATTACACAGAAATCAATCAAAATTACATGTTACCTGTAAAGATGCTAGAATATGCGGCCATGGAAATACCAACAATAGCTCCACGACTGAAGACTATTCAACATTACTTCGATGAAAATAGTGCTATATTTTATGCACCAGATAACATCGAGGATATGGCTTACAGAATTCTAGAAGTTTACAAAGATAAAGAGATTATCAACAAAATGAAAACTGGGCTTAGGAAATTCAACAAAGAATACAATTGGCAGGTTATGGAGAAGCGATATCTTTCCATTATTTATAATCTTATTAACTAATATGAGCAAAAATATAATCTGTATCAACCCATTAACATCCCCTCTTTGGATGGATTTTATAACACATCATCCCAACAGCACAATCTTCCATCATCCCCTATGGCTGTCACTGTTGCATCAACAATATGGATACTTGCCACTAGCGTATTGTGTAGTTGATGAAAAGGGCATTATCCAGGCCGGTATTCCCTTTATGCTATTGCGTAAAATATCTAAAGGAAGATGCTTAATTTCATTACCATTTACAGACCATTGTCTACCACTATCTTATGACGAGGATAGCCTCAAATTTCTATTAGATTACCTCATTCATACTCAAAATAAGGATAGCTTTAATAATATTGAAATCAGATATAATGTTCCAGAGATAAGGCAATTCAACAGTAATAACAATTTTGTATTACATACACTCAAGCTTGCGTCAGATATAAGCATTATATATAGAACATTTAAGAAAAACCATGTCCGTAATATACGCAAAGCAGAGCGCGAAGATGTTAATATCAGATTTGAAATGTCTAAATTTGGAGTTGACACCTTCTATACATTGCATACCATTACTCGAAAACGCCAGGGCGTGCCAGTTCAGCCCAAACGTTTTTTTAACTTGTTGTGGAGGCTTTTAATCAGAAATAATATGGGATTTGTCCTTCTTGCATTTTCAAAAAATATCCCTATCTCAGGGGCTGTTTTCCTGACCTATAAAACAACTGTGATATATAAATATGGTGCATCAGATCACAGATATTGGAATCTACGGCCAAATGACCTTGTCTTTTGGAATGCTATTCAATGGGCATGTTCAAATGGATACGCAACATTCGATTTTGGCAAGTCAGACGTCACAAATACAGGGCTTCGTGACTTTAAAGACGGTTGGGGGACGATAGAAGAACCCCTGCCATATTCTTATATATCAAACAGCCCTATAAAAACAGTAAAAGACAATTCTAATCTAGGAAAAATCGCAGAAAAGGTAATTCAGAAATCCCCGACTTTTATATGCCGTTTAACCGGTGAATTATTATATAAATACTTTGGATGAAAAAGAGCTATACGGGAGAAACCATCCCAAGCAATTCTGGAAGATTGAGGACATAGGCTTTACCGATGCCGATTGGGTGTTAGCTTGCCAATCAGTCCTGTCTTGCTTGAAAGGCTTACTACCTCAAAATCCCCTGTGTGATGATCTGATTCAAAATGTGCTTCGCTGCACTCTGGGCGAAGAACAGTTTGGGCCAAATCACTGGAAGCTAAGTTTTGCCAGAAGTATCTTCTATCAATTAAAGCCCATTATTCCAAGAAAATTACAGCTGCTATTCGACAAGGTATATCGGTCAAATCTAAAGATTGAAGGTGGTTTGAGATGGCCTATTGAAGATCGGTATGTGATATTTCAATTCGAATTATTAAAGGCTTTGATGCATAAGAAGGGACTTAAACAGATCAATTATTTTCACTTTTGGCCTCATGGCAAGAGATTTGCGTTTGTTCTAACTCATGATATAGAAACCGAAGAAGGTTTTAGGGCTATTCCTGAAATTGTGGAACTTGAGCAGAAATATGGATTTCGTTCACTTTTCAATGTAGTCCCGGAGCGATATTCTGTAGATATGTCACAACTGAACGTTCTACGAGAAGATGGTTTTGAAATTGGGATTCACGGGCTAAAACACGATGGAAAGCTATTTAAAAACCGGAAGGAATTTCAAAAGCGTGCTAAGAAAATCAATAACTATTTGCGAATGTATAACGCCTCTGGGTTTCGCTCTCCATTGATGCACCGCCATCCTCTTTGGATGCAATCGCTGGAATGTGAATATGATATGTCATTCTTCGATACCGATCCTTATGAAGGTATGCCAGGAGGTTGTATGAGTATATGGCCATTTTTCATAGGACACTTTATTGAACTTCCATATACTCTAGTGCAAGATCACACGATGATGATAACCTTAAGGGAGAAAACCCCTAGGCTATGGTTGGAAAAGGTGGATTTTATAGAAAAATATCATGGTATGGTTCTGCTCAATTCTCATCCTGACTATCTTATGGAATCAACTCATTTCGAAATATATGAAGCATTTCTCAAAAATATGAAGCAAAGAGAAGATAATTACTGGCATGCGTTGCCACGAGAGGTAGTAAATTGGTGGAAGTCTAGAGATGCGGTAAATTCAGCAAAGACAAAGAACGATTCTGTAACTCAAGCCAGTGATCTTACGATAAACGTTGGCATTATTCGTGATGGTAAGTTAGTTTAGGTTACCTTTCCGAATTTACTATACATTTTACTGAACCTTAAGCTCAAGAAGTTGTTCTTGAAAAAGCAAAATTAATTGTTGAATTAGTTGAATAATCTGCTGTTGGATAATAATAATCTGAGTTTTGATTTGTTGGATAGTCTCCTCTTTAACAGCTTTTGCTTGAAAAGAAAAATCTGGCTCTACAGTCTGTTTAACCTGCTTACTTTCTTTCTTTATCTCCATCTCTTGATTTTGTCGGTTACCTTGAGCGATAATTGTGGGTAAAACAACGGAGCCACAAGGGTTGGTGGAAAGGTTGGCAGATAAAGCGTCGGTTTCTGTTTCGTCTCCGTTTCTGTATTTAACAGAATAGGAATAGTTTTGACTGCAAGCAAGGCCTGTATCCTGCCAAGTATTGGTTTGTATCCAACCTGAGTTATGATTTGACTCATCTTTGGTTTGAAAGAAGTAGTACCCAGAAGAACTAGAGGCATAGTTTGGAAAAGTATCAACTTTTAAAGTAATAGTATTATCACCTTGATCTGAAGCAGCCAAGTTGGTGGGAGTGTCAGTCAAAGTATACTTGGATGTAGTAGCTGATGATGAGCTATTACCATAATCGTTGTATGCTTTGATGTATCTCATATATTGAGTGTTTTCAGAAAGGCCTGTTTCGTCTATGTAAGTCAAGTTGGCTGTGGCTTGAGTGGAGATAAGGTTATCGCTGTTATCGTAAAGCTCGAAGCAAGTTTCATTGTCGGCATTATCAATGAAGTTCCAGCGAATAGAATTGGATGATAAAGTAGTTGGCGTACCTATTGTAGGCGCAGTTGGAATCTCTTCTACTTTAAATGTTTTAGTTGAATACCCACTTGAATAAGTGAAACTAATCTGACCTGAGCCATTAGCTTGTAAAATTCCTAAAACACTATCATTTACTTTGATTTGATAATATTGGTTTGCCCTTAAATCACCAATGGTATGGGTAGTGGCAATAGTGGAACTGGCTGAAGACTCCGTCCACTTTTTGTAATATGTGCTGGTGGTGTTCCAAGTATCAACATTAACAATAACAGAATCAGCACTTGGAATGACAGTTAAATTGTCAATAGATATATCGGTGGTTTGTGGCCAAGTCTCATGTTTATATGTACCGTCAGCATCGATGATTGTAGCAATATTTTTGTAAATTTTTGAGGGAGCAGAAATTTTGACGCTTGATAATGTTGGTGTATTGGAAAAGTTATAACTAGAGAAAACTGCTCTGTATTTAATGTATCTTTTGCTACTGGAGGTTATTTGTGTTCCTGCGCTAACTCTATAAGAGAGTTTGGCAAGAGCTTGATCGAGATTCAGTACCTCAACATTTTTGCTGGCAATATAAGATAATAATGTTCTAAAATCATCATCAGACATATCTCCACCAGCGCCAATAGTGTGCCAGTATAAGATTTGTAATCCTTTGTTACTTTCACAATTATCAACGTATGTTTCAGCGTTAATTAAATTCGCCCCGCTTTTTCCGTCAATCCAAAACTTCTGGTCATAAGAAAAATTATTTGAAGCAGTAGGATAAGAATAAGAAGGAAAATCCCAGGCATGACTATAATACTCACTCAAAATATCAATTTCCTGATCATTAGTGCTTGATGAGCCTGCAGTGCCTCCGGCATACTCCCATGTGTTAGCGGTTAAACCATTATCCGCAAAATATTGTTGAGTTTGTGCAAAATAATCAGGTAATTGTGCAGGAGTAAGTGTAGTCAATACTGTGTGATTATATCCTTCTGTCTCTAAAGACCATCCATCAGATACAAGAGATCGAATTTGTGTAAGCGTTAATGTTGCGGGACTGTAATCTACCCAATACGGAACAACGGAAACATTGCCTTTATAGCCAAACTCATCCATTATAGGTTTGGCATTTGTATATGCTGAAACGGGAGTATCAGAAAAACTTAATACTATAATTCCTTTTTCAAGCCACCCCTCCCATGAACTACCATCAGCAGAGACGTTTGTTTGGAATTGTATATCAGTTTTTGTGGCAAGACTTTGATCCCAGCTAATATTCCCCCAAACAGGATTAGCAACGCCTGTATCAAACCCCTTGCTTTCGAGAAATGCTATTTCAGGATAACTGGATGAAGTGCTATATCTTGTCGCCATTATCCTGAACTCATCTATCCATTCGAATTTATCGCCTCCACCGCCGGAAGAACCAACACGAAAAGTGGTTTGTACTGTTGTAAAAGTAAATGGTTGAAATGTTGTTCTGGTTGATATTGCATCATCAACAGTTAAGCCAATCTCTCCCTGTTGTGCATACCCTCTTCCCTCGTAGTTATAATAAAAAACAAAATGATGCCATGAATTAGGGGCAAAACCACTAACATCAATGCCCGCCGTCCCTTTAGATACGCCACTATTGTTAAACTGAATATAAACTTTATGCCCTGAAAAAAACCACCATACTGTTCCAGAAATTCCAAAAAAATCTTGCTCAGTTGCGCCTGTCCAGTCCGCCATTTTTGCCCACAATGATATAGTTCCACTTTGTAAATTCATATTTCCATCAATTGGGAAAATTATAGAACCATTAGGCTTAATATTTGCGGCATTCCCATCATAGCCGACATCATAAGTGACATTAGAGACAGTTCCCCCTACTCCTATAGCCGGACTGATAATATCAAGATCGCTACCCAAATGAGTTAAAAGTAAAGTATCGCCATCTAACAGAATAGTATTTGCAAGGTGCATTTGAGCAGTATGACCAGCCGTGTCAATGTCAAGATCATAACTTTTGTTTATGTTCGTGGTATTAGAAAAGTCTTCAGTAAAGCTGCTCGAAGCAAAAACAAAGGAGACGACCAGAAACCAAAAAATTCCTACAAACAGAATAAGCAGAAAGAGAGCTAGAAATGAAGAAAGAATTTTTGGAAAGTGTTTTATGGCTTGCATATTTATTATTCCATATTACCTTCCCTGCGTGTTTTGTCAAGTTGTTTAGCCTTATCATTTAAAAGTTAAAAGCGGACAATCGGCAGTTCCTCGATTTTGACTTTTTGAACTCCGGCCAGACTGCCTTTTGACCAGAATCTCACCTTCACTAATCCAGCCTCAAGGTCTGGATACATTCTCACCTCAACCTCATTTCTTGGATTAGCGGGGGCATTTGAACGAAAACCTATGGTTTTGAATTGAGCTTGAGCGAGGAAACTGTAGATTTTCGTTGGGAAATCTAGATCCAGAATAAAACTCGCGAGGAATATGGTATTTTTTGTAAAGTCTTGTTCGGTCTCATTGTTGCAAGAATGATACATGCCCCATAATTATGGTTATGCAGAGCAATTTTATCTTGGATAAAATCCTGTAAAATCTTGTCAATACTACGTCTATGCAATTTATGAATGATAACCATAATAATTATCTATGCCAATACTCGCTATTTTATGCAAAAAAAGGCCTAAAATGGTATTATTACGGGTATTGGCCGAATTCATGTAATTTTATACGCTAAGGAAATTAATAAGGTTTCACCGAATTAAACTGGGATCAATCACGTATTCACCGTAGAGTAACACATTGTCCCACTCGATAGGGCTGACATGCTCCAGTAGGGAGGTATCTATTCCCTCTTCTTCCGGATTGCACTCAGAAACCACCCTCCCGATCTCCTTCGCCTGCCAGTAGATAATACAAGCCAGAATCAGAGCTAAGCAGCTACATGTCTTCATCATTTCGTGGAAATCCCGTTCTGTCATGTGACCCCGCTTTCCATAGACTATATCCCTGGAAAGGGAATGAATCTCATCAACCTTGAGCAATCCCCGTCTAACCCGGCGACGTAACAGTGGCTGTGACATATACTGAAGTATGAATTCCGTTTTGAAGATACGTCCCAACTCACGGTTGGCTCGATAGAACTCGTTCTTTTGGCTCATGGAATTCAAACGTTTGAGAGCAATACTGGCTGTTGTATGTCCGCTCTGAAGAGATGCGTAGAATTGTCCCATACGGTCCCACTGCTCTGTAATCCAATCCATTTTGATAATTCTGTCCCGCCGTCGGATGAGCGGTTCAAGAATTCCATAGTCTTTTTCTATATCAATACGGTAAATCCGCTGGTGTTGTATGGAACGTATTCGTGGACAGAACCTCCTCCCAAGCATGGCGAATGCTGCGAAGTTGATCTCCGTGTATCCGTGCGTGTCGGTATAGTGTTCTTCTAACTCCAGGTCGCTTTCGTTATAAAGCAGACCATCCAATACGAAAGGGGCATCCCTGTCAGTGCATTCAACAGGTATAATATAATACAGCGCATAGTTATCTGCCAGAAATGAGTAAAATTCAAGGGCGTAATCGTTAAATTTTGGGGTGAGAGTTTGTTGTAGCACTTTCTGTCGAAAAGCGAAGCGTTGGCCATCGCTGGCGCTGGTTTTACCTTGTCCCCATATTTGAGATGTATCCAGATTTGCAATGGCATTGACCACGGAAGCCAGGGCTTTTTGCTGATTATCTCTCGTCAATTGCCAATCAGTGATTCTCTGTATCTGCTCGTAGGATACTCCCCGTACCATTCGGGACATGTTATACGGTCCCACATTACAGCCGTTAGCCATAATGGTTGTGAGCATGGCACATATATCAGAGGCAGAACGCATTTCTTTGGAAGCAAGGGGCATAAAATGTTGCGTATAGTTCAATTCATTGTCCACTTCGATGAGCAGTTCTGGCAATCGTATGGAGCGCATATTTCTTTTAAGCCAGCTTTTGAGATGGTCCAGCTTGTCTTCATCCTGTTGGCTCAGTTTCTCAGTGGGGTCAGTTGACAACTTCCAACTATTCCCTTCCACTTTGGCGTATGTATTACTCGGTTGAGATTCAAGAAAGGAATCATACGCCTGGTTTAGCCGTTCTGTGAGATAAGGGCGCACTTCTTGGGGGTCACACGGTAACCTGGCAACATCAAAGAAGGCTTCGCGCGTCTTCTGCCATTGGGATGTGGAGATGAAATAATCATCAAAGTTCCTGAACCTTTTGCTGTGAGCCACAGAAAGGTTGCCAGATTTGATTTCGTCCCGTAACACTGTCAGCAAAGCGCATTCCCATGCACATTTATCCGGTTCACCCGAAGCGATATGGTTTTTGTTTTCCACAAATGGTCTGAGCTTATTAGGTACAAAGGCTATAGATGCCTCTGATGGAAGCTTACGTTTCCCAGACTGATTCATTTCCTTCAACATTGCAACAGAATCCAGCAATGAGGTCAACTTGGTTTGGGAGGATTCCCCCTGACAAGACTCAAACTCAAGATGCTTCAGAAAGTCTTTTGAGAACTGACGCAAATAGCTAAAGCGCTCCATAACGCCATAAAAGATGTGACTGCTTTTCCCTATAGTCCATTCCTTGGATTGCTCAAGCCGCTCCGCCAACTCTTCCTGTGAAAATTTGCTGAAGAGGATATCTCGTATATGCTCATCCGATGCATCCTTATCCAGTAGAACCTCACCAATAGTGGCAAACATGGCGAGAACCCTCTGAATAGACTTACGTTTCCGTTTGATGGCTTCGTCCAACTCATCTTGAGCCCAATTGTAGACTTTGTTGATAAGCTTGTCATACATATCCACGATCTGATCAATAGTATCATGATAGGTTTGCCAGAGGAAGCAAGTGATAGCAGCATTGCGATGTAATGGAATAATCCTATCCCGTAAAGTGTATGCAGAGGATTGTTGGACATAATTAGCCAGTATTCTTTGGTAGTTATTATTCAACCATGAGAGGTCTATATCCAACAAGCCAGTAGCGGCGATCTGCTCCAGTTTATAGGTTAGTTCAAGCAGCGCACCTGGAGAGGGATTTCTGGGCACCGCTTTCAATTGCTGGAGTGGTGAAATAGAATTCTCTTCTACTTCCAATAGACTATCGAGTTTTTGCTGGGTTTCCTTGGGTAGTGAACTGGTTATTTTCTCGTAGATATATTGTTTCGCTAATTCTCTCTGTTCTCCGACCATCCGCTGTAGAACGTAGTCAGCAGGCTGCAGAATATTGTGATCTCTCAGATACTGTTCCAACAGTGAATGCAAAGCTCCTGTTTGTTCAAGCCGGCATGATTGCTCAAAAATATACTGCTTGACCGATTTAATATCCGAATCCACAAGTTCTTTGAGATTCAGATAATTACGAATGATACTTTGATGCTCAGAAATAGTGGGTTGACGGGATGAATATTTATGAATCTCGGATGGCTCAATTCCTAGTTGAACCGAGATAAACTGAAGCAGGTCATCCATTACTTCAAAGGGACTTTGCGCTGGGAAACGATTCTGGAAGCGGACAAACCCAATCTGATAGGCAAAGCCCAGACGATTGTAATCTCTCCGACATTTAGATGTTTCCTCTAGGTCTTCCTTTGAGAGAGTAGCTTGCTCAATGAGTTGCTGTCTTATATATTGACGATTTTGCATTATATGGATACGTCCTTTCCCGCGAGAGCCATCTTTACTGGTTCGCTTCTCTCCGCTGTTTTAGGTATTCATAGAAAGTTCTCTCCTTGATATCCAGACTCTCACATATCTGGCGGACAGTATATTCTTTGCTGTCATACATTTTGAATGCTGTTTCTAGCCGTGTCCCGTTCAAGGCTTTCTTTCTCCCGCCTTTCCGACCTCTAGCGCGTGCAGCTATAAGTCCCGCTATTGTGCGTTCACGAATCAGGTCTCTCTCGAACTCAGCAAGAGCGGCAAACATATGAAATATCAGTCTTCCTCCAGCCTGGGTTGTATCGATGTTCTGGTCTATGAACACAACATCGACGTTACGCTCTGTTAGATCGTCCATAATGGTCAAAAGTTCTCGTATATTCCGGGCCAGTCTATCCATTTTAGTGCATACCAGCACATCTCCGGCCCTTAACCAAGATAGAGCTTCATTGAGTTTTGGCCGTGTTGCTTTCCTGGTTGTAACTTTCTCAGAGACAATCTTATCGCATCCAGATAGACGAAGCGCATCCAATTGAGCTTCCAGATTCTGCTCATGTGTTGATACTCTTGCATATCCCACTTTCATAGCGGGGACCTCCTGTGTTATGAAACCGGTATACTCACACTAAAATTATGCATTAACTCAATTATTATATCATTGTATGCAGTTTGTTTTCAGCATCTAATTTTTGCATACCATTAACAGAGGAAATCTGTGCGGAATAAAGGCAAGTCATTTCACTGCAACAAACGTCCGTTTGCTGCAGTGTGTCTAGAGAAGATTTGAGAAGTATTATAAAAAGCTAATTCAGAAAGACCAAGGTAGGTTGCCTGAGAAGGAAAATGATATACAAGGCAGATTACAGGTCAGCTTTGTCGATTCCTTAGCGTATAAAATTACATGAATTCGGCCAATACCCGTA
>Ga0172371_10005791_pt1 | contig 18218 bp, 24 predicted proteins | sample Lak12m_FD_114543 | JGI IMG/M metagenome (GOLD analysis project Ga0172371, IMG submission 114543) | Freshwater microbial communities from Kabuno Bay, South-Kivu, Congo - kab_022012_12m | ecosystem: Environmental > Aquatic > Freshwater > Lake | place: Democratic Republic of the Congo: South-Kivu...
AGTTGTGAGTAAAGTTGTGAGTGAAGTTGTGAGTAAAGTTGAGAGCGAAGTTGTGAGTCAAGTTGTGAGTGAAGTTGTGAGTCAAGTTGTGAGTTAAGTTGTGAGTTAAGTTGTGAGTAAAGTTGTGAGTAAAGTTGTGAGTTAAGTTGTGAGTAAAGTTGTGAGTAAAGTTGTGAGTCAAGTTGTGAGTAAAGTTGTGAGTGAAGTTGTGAGTAAAGTTGAGAGCGAAGTTGTGAGTCAAGTTGTGAGTGAAGTTGTGAGTCAAGTTGTGAGTTAAGTTGTGAGCGAAGTTGTGAGTTAAGTTGTGAGTGAAGTTGAGAGCGAAGTTGTGAGTTAAGTTGTGAGTCATCTTTTATCAATCCTTCCTTAAATATTGTTTTACACATAGCTACCATAACAACTGTTTCAAGTGGAGAGCGACCAAAAATTACTATCGGCTTATCTTGATTGGCATTTTCATATAAGTTCTGAACTGCTAAAGTAGCCTCTTCTCTATTAGTTGGTTTTTCTGCTAACTTTATAAACTTATCTATAAATATAGGAATCTGTTTCTCTTGTTGTGGTGTTAATTTTGTAATCATATTTGTTTTTTATTATTATTCCTCCCATACCATCGTTACCTGCCTACTCTTTGGTTCAGAAGAACCGGCAGTTGCCACAGAGGCAGGCAACGAGTGGCCGAGAGTTATTTATTCAAGAAGTCAATGACTTCAGATAAATTTGCTATTAACCTATTCATATAGGTTTCGTAAAACTGTTCATCAGGATTTTCTTTCATAAACGCCATTCTTAGTCTTTGACTTGGACTTCTTTTGCTCTTAGCAAGTATCGGCTTGTTATCTCCTTGCTTAATTATCGTACTTCCATTTACTTTACAACGGAATATTTGGTTAAATGTTCCATCCACGTTGTCTTTTTCACTGACTTCATAACAATCAACTTCGGTAGTAATAAGAGTTCTTTTGTCCCTGTCTATTGGTTCGTCTAAGTCGGCAGTAAAGGTGTTTAGTTTTATAAGATATTTATCTATCATATAGTTCTTATAAAATGTTTTATTTTTTCAATAGCTTTATACTCAATTTGTCTAATGCGTTCTCTGGTCACATCAAAATATTTAGATAATTCTTCAAGTGTCATTCTATTACTAAATCTTAATTCTAATACTTTTTGTTCTCGTGGTGTTAGTATTAAACTTCCGTCTTTATGTTTTGCTTGGAAATAAGGATAAATAAATGTTTCAAAATAAAATTTATTTTTTCTATCAATTGATTCCCTTAATCTTTTTGATTGTTCAGTTTGTTTAATAATTATATTGGTGGCTAACACCAAATCTTTTCTAATTTGTTTTATTTCTGGATTAAGTTTCATAAAATTTTATCATTTCTTCGTAATACGCTTTTGTTGCCTTTACTATCCGATTACGCTTTCTTTGTAAATCATTGAACCAATCAATGCCTTTCTTTTCAATGGTTTTGCCGACAAACTCCGCAGAACGATTGGAATGAAAGCCAAGATGACAGCCGACACAAACAGGGATACAGTTGTCTTCTTCATAGCGTAAAGCCGAGCAAGACGACTTCGGGTGAAAGTGGTGCATACAGCTGGTTGGCTTTCCGCAGATTAAACATCTTGGATTTAGTTTAACAAGAGATTGCTGTAATGCCTTATCTGCTTTATTTCTGTAATACGAAATCTTTTTCATAACGATAGCCTGATATGTATTTTGTTCCGTCTGATGAGTGGGAGAATATCGGACTGATAATACCAGTTTTCGCCAGCTCTCTCAGTCTTCTTTCTGCGTTGGTTGGATAGCTTATACCCCTCGCTTAATCTCTCAATATCCTCTAAGCCGATTTCTCCGTCCATTCGGATAGCGTTTAAGAGTGTTTGTTTTAACATATATTTGACCCTCCAATTAGCGGTGGCAAGGTTGGTAAGGATTGGTATGGTGTCCGCACCCGTTATGTCATACTCTTGCCACCAACTAACTAGATTATTAAGCTCTGTGAGGCCACAGGAGGCGATTACGGAGGTTTTAATGTAAAAGTTGATACTTACTGCTAGTTTAGCTCTTTTTCTCTCTTTTTGATGTTTAAACAGTCAATAAAGGTATTTGTGTTTTTAACCAAGTCATCTTCGTTAAACTCTTTAGTGGAAAACTCTCCAGATTCTTTGTTAAAGTGAACTATCATTGCTTTTTTAATCTTGTCTTCATTTTCTTCATTATAAGCCTCAACATAGGCGGCTACCTGATAATACATATCCGTGTAAATGCCCTTTGCTGTCTTGTAATCTATAAGCACTTTTTCTCCGTTAATCTCTACTATAGCGTCAGCAAGTCCGCAGTAGTTAAATGTTTTACTATAAACCAATCTTTCAGCTTCAATAAACTTAACATTATGCTCTTTATACCAATCAAGAAATGCGTTTATGCCCATTACCACCTTATCATCAAAATCGTCTTGTATTTCTGGCATTGGCTCTCCATTTGTCATAGCTATTGAAAACCTTTCAGCCCAGTCGTGGACTTGAGTTCCAATTTCTGCCGCCTCTTCTTTTTTAATCTTATGTTGGTCGCAAGCCTCGTAAATTTCGTCAAGAGTTATTGATTGTCCGCTATTAAACCTTTCTACAAGATAATCCTTGGTTAATCCTATCGCCCAATAAATCAATACTCTACTCTTATCAATAATTCCAGTAATGCTTGTAACCGAAGGAATGTATTCTTTTTCTCCCAATTTCTTATAGCGATGGCTATCTGGATAAAATTCTATTTCAATATCACCGTTATAAAGTTTCTTAGTTATTTTGTTTGTCATTGATTTGATTTAATTTATCTTTGACTGACTTTATATTGCCTTTTTTTTCTTCATCAGTCTTTTCTTTCTTGACGACTTTTATTTCCTTAAACTCGTTCTTTCCGTAAATATCAGAGGCAATTCCCAGTTCGGAGGCACATTTTTTAAGAGCATCAGTTGAGGCGGCTTTTAAATCATTTCCGTAATCAAGGGGTATTTCTGTTCCTTTTTTAAACTTTACATCAGCCCTGCCAAATTGCTCTTTAACTATCATTGCCACTCCTTGGTCATTTTTAATTGTTAATCTTCCCAAAACCCATACTTGGTCACCCTCTCTTCCCTTATCTTTTACCTCAAAATCCCACAGGAAGCCAAAAACATAATTTAAAATCTTTTTAACATACACTCCAGTCACGAAAGTCCATTGTCCGCCACCTTTGGCTGGCCTTGAATAGATATGTTCTACCGGAGTTCTCTGAAAAATCTTTAACATCTGGTCTTTGGAAATTGGGGTTGCGGTCATTGAAAGCTCGTTTTTCTCTTCCTCGTAAAAATCCTTTGTGACTAAGTTATTCATATTTTTGGTCTTTTAATTCTTGATCAAAATCTCTTTCAAAATTTTCTTCTTCTTGGCAATTATCATCTTTGGCAATCTCCAATTTCATCTGCCAAATATCTATTAGCCGATTCAAATCATTTTTGACGCTTTCCAGGATTTCATTTTGTCTTTCTAAAATCCTAACTATTTCAGATTCTTGCTCTTTCCATCCCTGTTGTCCTTGTTTCATATTTTTTTGGTTATCCGGTATTACTCCGGCTTAATTAGTTTTTTGTTTGGTATCCTCTTGTGATTATCTTTAAGCTATCTGCCTTACCAATTTCATAGCCATCTTTTTTAGCCTGCTTAATAATCTTTTCTTGAAGCTCTGCTACTTCTAATGGAACATATTGAGTAGCCCAACTTTGTTTATATTCTTCTAATGTCATAATCTTTATTATTTATCTTATATCTTAATTATATTCCTTAATAAAAATAATGTCAATAGGTATTTAAATAATTTATTTACTGGGGTTTTTGCGTATTTCAATAGTTATCCACAGCTACTATCGACACTTCCACCAATTCTTATGATTGGGATATAACTCATCAAAGCACCTTATTTGGTCAAGATTATTATTTATATCACCCCCACAATAGGCGTTCCAAGTTTTAGGTATAAACTGGAATAAACCAGTGGCACTGCTTCCTTGCCAGTTCTTAGGATACTTTCCTAATTGGCTTTCACATTTAGCAATTTTTAAGGCCGTTTCTATGTTTTTAGAATAAGTCTTAATCAGCCACTCTGGGTCTTCTTCTGGGCAGATTACTGTTTCAAGACTACAGGGTTGACTCTGGTATGCCTCTGGTTGGCCACAGAATGCCCCAGGTTGCGTTTTTATGGTCAGGGCTAATAAATACATCATTATTTCCATATAGGGCATTTTAAAGGCTAAGTTTTAATAAGTTTTTAATAACTCTTCCCAGCCACAAATAGGACAGAAAATATAATATCTATTGTCTTTCAGAATAACTGTTGCTGTTCCACTACATCTTTTACATTTGATTTTTGTTCCGGCTTTTTCCATATGATTTCATGTTTAAGTTTTTTATTGAAGTCTAGATATTCGGTCATTGATCCGTAATAGTCATATTTTGTACCGAATATCCAGACTGATAATTTGTAAAAATTATTTAATATCATACTTAGACTTAAACTTTTCCGCTAAATTCCACATTTCATCGATGCTACCCATACCGATAACAACCCAATTATTATCATTATTTTTAAAATTAGTTCTATTTTTGATAATCAGATCATTAGCCTCTCCAATATGGAATGACTTTTGTTCTTTGTTGTATTCTAAAAAAAATATCATATTTTTAATATCTAAAATAAATCTAATACGTTAGGAGGTGGAGAATAAAATAAATCATTCTCTAGCGTCATCCTTAAAGTTATTTTATCAAAGTTTACATTAAACCATTTATCTTTCTCAGAATTTCTAGATTTAGCAATAACTAACATTAATTTTTTTTCTTCTTCTTCAGTTATTGATTTTCTCTTTATCACCTGTTCAGTTAGAGTTAAGGCAATATCAGCCTCATTGGCTAAATCTTTACTCCAAGCCACAGAAGAAACATCAGTATCATTATTTTTAGCTGAAGATTTATCCATTTGGGCTGGAGAAATTATAGGTATTTCATAAGTCAAAGCAAAGTTTTTTAAAGTTCTAGCAATATTACCAAGTCTTTGAGTTTCATTATCGAATCCCCTATCGCTTAATCTTTGAATGTAATCAATCATTACCACATCAACGCTTCCCTGTAATTTTCTTTTAAATGTTTCAGCTAAGACATCTTGGGTTGTTATTGATCCTCTGTCGATTATGGTTATTGGTAAACTTTTAAACTTTTCTTTAGTTTCCCACAACATGTTCTTATCATATTCGCCACTTCTTATTTTAAATGCTTCATGACCACCAAGGATTGAAATTATTTTATTATTCAATTCATCTCGGCTCATTTCCAAGGAAAAGAATAATACTTTTTTCCCCTGCAAAGATAGATTGATTGCTAAGTTTAAAAGAAAAGTTGTTTTTCCTACATTTGTGTTAGCCAATATTAGCATTAGCTCAGTGCCTGATAATCCACCAATAATATTATCTAGCGATGGCATACCAGTCTTAAATTTTATGGTTTCAAACGAACCATATCTTTCATACCAATCTTCAATCATCTCAGGATTATCTGAAACTCGATAACTTTCAATACTTTTAAAGAACAGATCCTTGATTGATTTTATCGAATCTTGATAACTATCTTTATAAAGTCGTTCGATGGCATTAGCACACGATGTTATAGCTTCACGTTTTAAATAATTTTCATAGATTATCTCAGAATATTTTTCAATGTTAATCCCATAATGAGATGAAAGCTCTATCAAATAACTCCTTCCAATATCAGCCGGAATATTATCCACTAAAGTCATAAAATCTATTCCTACTCCGCTATTTGATAACTCTCTCATCTTTTTAAAAATCCTTTGATTCTTGCTGTTATAGAAATGTTCTGGTTGAATCTTGATTTTAAAGATGTTTTCATTGTTGACTAAGATGTTTCCTAAAACATATTTTTCGGCCTCTTCTGAACTTGGAGGTAGTTTAGTAATTTCCGTCATATCCATTCATTTAATATTTTATTCCAGTTTTCTGCGACCTTTCTTAATCCCCAGTCTTTAAATCCAGCCTTTGAATAATATTTATTAGCTATGTCGATTGAACCGATTATTTCCTTTTCCAGTTCTTCATCCTTGGCTTTGGGTAATCTATCTTTAGCTAGATTAACTATCTCTTTGGCTTCGGGGAAAAATCTAACAGCGTTTCCAGTTTTACCAACTAATCCCATGTAATAAATCACTATCCTAGAATAAAGCTTTTTAAGGTTGGTATTCTTTTTCTTAGTTATCTCGTATTCGTAAGTTATTTCTTCCATATTGGTTTGGTTAGTATTTAGATCAACGGCGATAGCCGTCAATATATTATTATTCTTTTCATTCTTATCATTCTTGTTTATAGTGTCGGTTGTGTTTCGGTTGTGTTTCGGTTTTGTTTCGGTTTTAGTGTCGGTTTTATAATTTTCTAATGTCTGATATTTGTTGTAATTTAGAAGAAAAACAACCATCCCTCGTGTCGTTTTCTGTGTCGTCAACATTGACTGCTCCTTCGACCATTGTATGAAACTGTCAATTTGGTTTTTTGTTGCCTTTGTATATTGACTAATTTCAGAATAAGTGGTGAAACAACTTCCTCTTTTAAATTGTTTATTATCAGAGTGATTAACTCTATTAACAAGAAAAAACCAAATTTTAAACCATTTATCTGGTTTCCAAAAAAATATATCACTTTCTAATGTTTTTCTGCTCCAAATTGTTGCTCCATTTAATTCTGGCATAAATATTAAAATAAAAAATCGTGAATTCTATCCCCGCTCAATGCCGAATGAAAGGCATAACCAGTTTGCTGGTTAGGGATAAAATCCACGATTCTTGTTTCTAATTTTTCATTCTTTTTGAGCATATTTTTTGATTACAACTTAATTATAAACCAAATTTTAAATTAACACAAATATATTTATCCACAGTTTGTCAATAGACAAGTTAGTTATAAATTGTTATTATAAAAATAAACGTATGAGTGGTAACAACGTTAAAACAAAAAATTGTGTTTGGTGTGATTGTTATTTAAGATCAAATAATGGTTCTTTTTGTGAAGAAGTTAATAAAAAATTGATAAAATTACACATTGATTGTAAAGAAGAACTTAAAAAAATTAGAAAGTATATTGGAAAAGAAGAATTTTGGAGATTGTTACATTTAAATAATATTGATATGTTTGATGTTTATTCTAGTTACCAGGACTTTATAAATAAATAAATTTGCTTGTTTATAATTTTTGTGGTATACTTATGGTGTAAACTACAAAAATGAATAGAAACTGCTTAAAATTGATGCTTGATTTTAGCGGATACAGATAAGACGCCTTTTTCGGCGTTGTTTTTTTTGCTTAAAACTGGAAATAAAGGCTACGGCCACACACTTTTCGGATTAAGATATTACCTGGTTTGAAATCAGTTGTAGAAAAGGACAGAGAATATTAAGTTATTAGCTTTTATCGAACTGATTGCCAATCAGGATAATATGTTAAAACTAAGATGCTTAATCTGTAAATCTGAAATGGTTAAAGAGGAAAACTCTAACACTTTTGTGTGTAAAAAGTGTGGCCACACTATAGTTTTTCCTAAAAACGCCCATATCCTGACCAAAATAGATAATTTAAACTAATAAGGAATAGGTTAGCTTTTTCACTTCGCCTCATTTGTCTTGGCATTTGAGGCGGGGCGAGAAAGTTAAATCATAACCAAGATTATGCACACAACTAAGATTATAAGCGGTAGTAAGGCAATGGAAGCCATTGCTAAAGGTGTTAATGCTATTTACAACCCAGTAAGAATGACTTTTGGTCCAGAAGGACGTAATGGATTAGTTTATAGAACAATGAATAGGGGAAATCGTATCGTCAATGACGGTTATACTGTAGCAGAATGCCAAGAACCAAAAGACCAATTTATTAGAATGGCTGCTCAGACTTTCAAGGAATCTTGTAAAAAAACTAACGAAAGAGTTGGAGATGGAACAACTTGCACCTCAATTTTAGGAGGAAAATTATTTAATGAAATATATAAAACCATAGACAATACCCAAAACGAGTTCACGGGAAAATCAAATAAAGGAGTAATGACGATTAAGCGAGAAATACTTGAAGCAACTAAACTTGTCAAAGAAGAAATATTAAAATCATCTAAAAAGGTTAAAAGTTTAAAAGAACTTGAAAAGATTGCTATTGTATCCGTTGAAGATATAGAACTAGGCAAGACTGTAGCTAAAATGGCTTGGGAGTGCGGAGTTGATGGATTTATTGATGTAGTAGAGGGTTATAAGGGAGAAATTGAAACCGAAGTTATTAAGGGAATGAGATTTCCTGCTAAAGTCCCGGCTAAAGCGTTCGTTAATAATCCGGCAAGATACGAGATGATTGCCCAAGACTGTCCGATCGTAATTACAAATTATGCTATGGACAATGCTGGTAATATGGCGGTTGCCTTTCAAGGACTTAACAAGACAACCTCAAAGATTATCGTAGTAGCACCGTCATTTTCTGATAATGTCCTTGTAAATATGGTAAATGCTACTAAGCAAGGATATTTCTTTTATCCAATACTTGCTCCGAGTCTAAGAACAGAACAGTTTGAAGACCTTGCTATTTACTGCGGTGCGAGATTTATTGATAAGAACAAAGGACTAAAATTACAGAATATCAGAATAGAAGACCTAGGATTCGTAGAAAAGATTGTCGTTAAAGATACCGAACTTAAAGAAGATGCAGTCATTACCGGCGGACAAGGAACGAAAACATTGCCTAGTCCGATTGCTAAAGAAACTGCTGGATTTAAAATAGATGAAGAAGTAAAATCATTGGTAGAAGACAGGATTGAAACACTTAAAGGACAACTTAAAGAAACTAAACAAGAGCAATTTAAAAAACTGTTGGAACGCCGGATAGCTTCTATGGCTTCAGCAGTAGGAGTTATCAGAGTTGGAGATTCAACTGATGCTAATTCTTTATGGATGAAGTTAAAGATTGAAGATGCTGTATATGCCTGTAAGGCAGCATTAAGAGGCGGATATGTCAAAGGCGGAGGCTTATGCTTAAAGGAAATAGCTGAAAAGTTATCTGATAATAATATCTTAAAGACAACATTACTGGCTCCTTATGAACAGATACAGTCAAGCGTAGAAGGCGGTATTGAAATAGGAGAAGATATTATTGACCCAGCGGAAGCTATCTATTACGCCTTAGAACATTCAACTCAGGTAGTTGCTAACCTTCTAACAGTAGATTCAATTACTTGCGAAACAGAAGATCCGTTGCTTGAAGAAGGAAACTATGCTGTAGCCAGAGCCTTAACAGAATTGGCTACAGCTACCAAGATTCATTACGGACAACTAAAAGCAAATGAAGCTGAAATGTGGAAAGATGCTATGGGCGGAATGAGCGAAGATGAATATATACAATCTAATCAAGACTAATATGCCGGATAATAACGGATAACCTCCAGCAGGTTCTTATGGAAGCCGAGCATCTAAAAATCTAATCTATATGAAATTAAAACCTCGTCCGGCTGCTAGAAAGAAAATGAAAGCAAGAAGGAAATCTAAATAGAAATGCCTAAATTATATCAAAAAAACGCCAAAAAGCACCCTGATAAACAGTTAAAACTAATTGCTAACTCATTAAAAGAATTTGGATGGCGTCAGCCGATACTTGTAGATAAGAATGATGAGATAATTGTTGGACACGGCAGATGGATGGCTTATCAGAAATATCCTGAAGGAATCAAAGAACCTTGGATAGTCAAAGCCGATGATCTGACTGATGAACAAGTAAAGGCATACAGATTGGCTGATAATAAGCTAAATGAATCTGAATGGGAAATGGGATTGGCAATAGAAGAACTTAAAGAATTAAGCCCTGAAATGGTAGAATTAACTGGATTTGATAAAGACTTACTGATAGAACCTGACGAAAAAGATGACGAAGTGCCAGAGATACCAGAAGAACCTAAGAGCAAATTAGGGGATTTGTATGAGTTAGGAAGTCATCGTGTGCTGGCGGGAGATAGCACCAAGATTGAAGATGTGGAAAGGCTGATGGACGGGAAGAAGGCGGATATGGTGTTTACTGACCCTCCTTATGGGATAGATATAGTTGGTAGTGATGGAAAAATAGGAAAAGAAAAATTAGCGAAATCGGGAATTTACAGTAAGGTTATTGGAGACGAAACAACAGATACTGCTGAAAAATTTTATAAAACAAGTGTTGAGTTGGGTTTCAAGAAATTTATTATTTGGGGCGGAAATTATTTTTTGAAATTTTTACCATTTGGATATTGGTTGGTATGGGATAAAAGAGGAGATATGACAAGTAATAAATTTGCAGATGGGGAGATGGCATGGACAAATATCAAAACAAGATTAAGGATTTATAAGCAGATTTGGGCTGGAATGATTAGAGAAGGAGAACACAATAAAAGGCTACATCCTACTCAAAAGCCAGTAATGACATTAGAAAATATTATAAAAGATTTCACAAAAGAAAACGATATTGTTTATGATGGATTCCTTGGTTCTGGTAGCACACTAATATCCTCAGAAAAAACAGGTAGAATATGCTATGGAATGGAGCTTGACCCTCGCTATACCGATGTCATAGTCCAACGCTATGTAGATTACACTGGCAACGAAAACATAATTAAAAACGGAGAACCAATAATATGGCCGAAGAGTCAGAAAACCCCCAAAATAGAGGAGAATTAGAGGAAAAACCTGACAGAAATCCTGATGGGACTTTTGCTGAAGGCAGAGAAAAGACAGGTGGAAAAGTCAAGGGAACTCGTAGTTTTACTACAAAGGTTAGAGAAGCACTTGAAAAGATAGCCGAAGGAAAAGATTATACTTACGAAGAAGCGTTTATCAAGAGCATACTAAAGAAAGGAATAGTTGATGGTGATCCGAGTATTATTAGATTGATTTGGAATTATCTTGATGGAATGCCATTACAAAAGACAGATATTACTTCTGACGGAAATCCAATAGTAATACCAAATGATGTTATAACCAAGTATGGAGCTCCACAACGCACAGAAACAGATAGTTCAGGATAATCATAGATTTAGAGTAATTAACTGCGGAAGAAGATTTGGTAAAACAACATTATCAGTATTGGAAATTGTCGGTAGAGCTTGCTTGATGAAAAAGCAGAATATCGCTTATATCGCACCGACATATCAACAAGCAAGAGATATTGCTTGGGCAGAGTTTAGAAGGATAATGCCTGAAGATAGCAGTGCTAAACCAAAATACAATGAAGGAAGATTAGAGATTAATATAATAAACGGCTCAAAGATTTGGCTTAAAGGCTGGGAGAACATTGAAACACTTAGGGGACAAAAGTTTGACTTTCTAATAATTGATGAAGTCGCAATGATGAGAAACTTCTGGGAGAATTGGCAAGAAGTAATCCGTCCGACTTTAACAGATACTAAAGGTCAAGCAATGTTTATTTCAACTCCCAAAGGATTTAATCATTTCTATGACTTGTATAATTTACAAGACAAAGACAGCGATTATAAGAGCTTTCACTTTACAACTTACGACAATCCTTTTATACCAAAAGATGAAATAGAAAAGGCAAGAAAAGAACTTACGGAAGATAGATTTCATCAAGAATATATGGCTGACTTTAGAAAGACCGAAGGACTTGTTTATAAAGAATTTAACCGAGATAAACACTTATTTGATGAAGTTGGATTTGAAGGACAGAAGTTTCAAGTAGTAAAGACATTTGGCGGACACGACTTTGGAACTCATAACCCTTGTGCTTCAATAACGATTAAGAAAGATAGTGATAATATTTATTGGGTAACTGATGAATGGTATAAAACTGGAAAGACAGATTATGAACAAGCTGATTATGTGGCTGCTTTAAAATGGAACGAATGTTATCCTGATCCCGAAAGTGCTTCCGGCATAGAAGAGATGAAACGTAGAGGAATAAATGTCAGAGATGTAATTAAAAATAAGGACTCAATCAAGAATGGAATAAACGCAGTCAGAGAACTATTTAAACAGAGGAGATTGTTTATCAGCAATAGTTGTGTCAACCTAATCTGGGAACTTGAAACTTACAGTTATCCCGAAAAGAAAACTGATAAAAATGAAGAAGAAAACCCAATTAAAGAGAATGACCATGCTTGTTTGGTTGGAGATACCTTAATTAAAATGGCAAGTGGAGAGTCAAGGAAGATAAAGAATGTCCTTATTGGTAATTGGGTTAATACTCCAAAAGGTAATTGTATGGTTATTGATAGGGGCTTAACTCAAAAAGATGCCGAGATATACGAGATTGAACTTTCAAATGGATATAAGTTAAAAGGAACTGGAAATCATAAGATATTTACAAATAGAGGTCATATAGCTATTGACTCTTTGCGTGATGATGATATAATTAAGGTATTAAATACTAACTTAATACCTGTATGGAAAAGACAATTGTCTTCAATGGAAAGAGATATAATTGGGATGGTAAATACTATTGCCCAGTTGGCGGATATAAAAATGGATCAAAAAGGCTTCATCAAGCAGTTTGGGAATATCACAAAGGAGCAATTCCAGAAGGATTCCATATCCATCATAAAGACGGAGATAGAACGAACAACGAGATTGATAATCTTGAACCTATATCAATTAAAAAGCATTTATCAGACCATTATAAAAGAAATTGGGAGAAACAAGAATTTAGAGAAAAGATTAGAAAAAATCTTGACATTATCAGAGACAGTGCGAAAATTTGGCATTCAACAGATAAGGGTATTGAGTGGCACAAAAAACACGGAAAAGAATCTTGGAAAAATAGACAAACATCTAAAAAGATTTGCGAGGTTTGCGGAAAAGGATATGAAACTTATTATCCATCAAGAAGCAGATTTTGCCATCAGAATTGTAAAGCGAAAGCTTTGCGGAAAAGAAGATGTTTATAATATTACAGTAAAAGATGAGCATTGTTATTATGCTAACGGAATACTTGTTAAAAATTGTGATGCTTTAAGATATGCCCTATCAATGGAATCAGCTACTAATTCAAAGCCAAAAGTCCATATTTATAGGCCAGATATAAAAAAGTATGAAAGAAATTATTAAACAAGGTATAATTAAATTAAGAACTTTTCTGACGAATATAGAAGTGAATTTAGCTTGTTATTTCAAAGATAAAATATGAAACAACCTTTATCAGCATATCAACCAAGTAAAGATGTAATTGACATAACTATTGAAATTAAGAAAGATTACGAAGAGGGTGTTAGAATCATAGACAAACCTTGGACTGAGCTGAATGACAGATCAGTAATTAATGATATGAATAGGGGACAGATGATGCTTAATGCTTTTGTTGATACTTCCGTTGAAGATAAAAATGAAGCTTGGAAATGGCGAGGAACAAGGTCAATGGCTCGCAATAAAGCAATTGCAATGCACGCTAATCTGACTGCCGCTTATTTATTACCTTTGTTTGTAGCTCAGAATGACAATGACGAAGTTGATAGGGATTTATCTGAGGTAATGCGTGATATTATTGAATGGATGGCTCAACCAATTAATTCTGATTATCAATCGTCTTTTTTACAGGTTGTCTTCGGTATGATTTCTGATCCTGTAGTTTTCTTAGGTGCTGAGTTTTGCGAAGTCTATCAGACTATCAAGGAAAAGACTGATAAGGGTATTGATAAAAAAAAGGTATTAGATGAAGTATTAAGCGGATTTAAATGTCCGATTTGGAGTGCCAATCAAATACTTATCACCAATGCTTATGAACGTAATATCCAAAAGCAAAGGTCTATTATTAAGAGAAGATATTGTGAATATGAGGAGTTAGAAGCTAAATATGGCGATCACCCTAATTGGAGTTATGTCCAGAAAGGAATCAGAAGTGTTTATAGCGATAAAGACGGATTATTCTATGATATTAAAGATCAAGACCATCCCAATCTTGTAGCTGAAGAAATTTGGTATCATCGCCGTAAGGATATGGAGATTACTCTTATTAATGGTATTTATATGGGAGATGATGTTGTCAGTCATAATCCTATAAAGCATCGTGATAATAAGGGAAATCCTAAATATAATGTAGTCCCTTTTGTCTATTTTAGAATCGGAAACCATTTCTTTTATGGAAAATCATTGATGAACTCTTTGGGTTGGGATAATATGCTTTATGATGCTATGAGTGAAGTCGTGATGAATAAGGCATTGTTAGAGGTTTCAACTCCGATTGCTATAACCGGTACTGATAAGGTTGATTCTGAGGTTATATTCCCAAATTCTGTTGTGGCTCTTGAGGATAAGGATTCAAGGATTACTCCTCTATTACCGCAATCAAATATTGTAGCCGGATTCAATGCCTTAAACTCCACTAAAGAATCAATCACCGAGGGTTCGGTATCAGAAACTATGTCTGGACAGCTTCCAGAAGCTAGTCAAAAGGCATTTACAGTCCAACAAGCCCAACAACAGGCTAAAAAGATGATTGGAGCGGTAGGTAAAAATCTGGCTGAATCAATTATCCAATATGGCAGTTTAATGAAAGATATAGCCATTAATTATATTACAGTTCCTCAGATCGATGAATTAGTAAGCGGAAGATTAAAAATGAAATATAAGACATTCGTTCTTAATAAGGAAAAGAGTGGAAAAGAAACTGAAGACATAATCAAGTTTGATGATAGTTTAATTGGAGCGGAAATGACCGAAGAAGAAGAAAAAGTCAAGGGATATAAACTACTTGAAGAAATCGGCTATCCCAAAACCAAGAAATCTATCCGTTTGATAAACCCTGAAATGTTTGCTAAATTTAATTATTTTTGCAAGGTTGATATAGAGGAGATGTTCGTTAAAGGCCAAGAATATTGGCAACCAGTCTTATCTAATTTGTATGCTCAATTGGCTAATAATCCTTTGATAGACCAAGCTGGGTTATTAAGGAAACTGCTATATTCATACTTCCGAGGTGAGGGAGAAGATATGATTAAGGAAGAACAGCAACAGGTTCCTGGATTACCAGTTCCACAAACTCCAATGGGTAATCAAGTAATGCAAAAACAATCGTCATTAGCAACACAAGAATCATTATAATAAAAACTATGAAAGTAAATGGATTTATCCTCGCAAATGAGGACAAAGTCAATAGGGCTATTTACGGTTATAAAACCGATAAAGGCTCATTGATTCCAGGAGTAGGTGAAGATGCTTCACCAGAACAGATTTTATCCGAATATGACCGTTTAGGTGGTTTTATTACTAAGGATGGAGAAAAGGTCAAAAATGGGTCTTTTTATGATTATCAAGCCAAGAAAACAAGGACAGAACCTTTGGTAATGTTTATGACTGACATCGATGGAGAAATCGTAGAAGTATCAGAAGAAGAAGCTAAGGCGGTAAAAGTCGCCAGAAAAAAGAAAGACGAAATCAAAAATAAATTAAAGAGAAAGAAAGTAGAGACTATTGAATAGTATGTTAATTGCCAAGACAATTAAGCTTTTGGGAGGATATACTGAAGATGAAATTTTAACTAAAGCAGTCAAAGACCTTTACAATACGATTTCAACTGATGATATTTTAAGGAAAGACGATGGTTTTTGGTGGCAAGGAGGAAAAACATTGACTCAGGCTGAGTTAGATGTTTTAAAAGCTGAAGCTTCAAATCTGATGAAATCACGTCTATGGAAAGCATTAAAGATGGATATTCAATACCAAGCTAATAAAGCAATGTTTGAAAAAGCCAAATCAGAAAACGATTTAACGGCTGGAAAACTATGGCTTTATACGATCGATTGTATTGAAACCAGACTGAAAGAATTGGCCAACCTAAGCCGTTAAACTGGGATGCGATAAGCTAATAAATAAAATACGGGTATTCCCGATGACACTATGCCTGAAGAACAAAAAGCCGCACAGGAGGCTCAAGAGGTTGAAACCTCAACTGATGATGAAACCACTGAGGAGAAATCCAAAGAGGAATCTCAACAAGTAGATTATAAGGCAGAATTAGATAAGGAACGACAAGCTAGAGAGTTAGCGGAAAAATCTGCAGCTGATTTAGCTTTCAAATTAAGGGAAAAGAAACGCAATGAAGAAGATTATGACGAAGAGGAAAAGCCTCTAACCGCCAAAGAACTTCAAAAGATTTTAGCTGAAGAGCGTCAAGCCAACGAAAAGAAGGCTTTGATGTTTGAAGCTGAAAGAATAGCTGATACCTTTTCCACTAATAGTGAAGAAAAGAGTTTAATACTTGAAATTCACAAAAATAGGTCGTTTCCCTCTCATCTTACTTTATCGGAACAGATTGAAGAAAGTTATCTAATCGCTAATAAGAAAAGAATATTGGGGGAGAATAGCGAACTTAAAAGGGCATTAAAATCCAAGCAGAATGTTAATAATACTTCTGCTAACACTCACCAAGATGAGCCATCAGCTGGACAACCAAAAATGTCTCCTGCTGATGCTAAAGCTCTGGATTTAGCTGGTTTTAAATGGAATGGCACTAAACGTGTCTATGAAAAGAAACTAGCAGATGGAAGGACTTTAATCCGTGATCCAAAAACTAAGAACACTTATCTGTCTTAAAAAAAATCTACAAAAAAACTTTTCCTACTCAGTTAATCTGATGTAGGTTTTTGTTGCATTATAAATAACTTTTAATTTTATGCGTGGTGATTTACAAGCAATTGGCTATGCTGCCAAATTGCAAAGAAGAGTTGCTGCTTCTGCTACTCGTTATGAAGTAGGAGAACCGTTGCACTCTGTAGCTACTTATTCGTCTGGTGTTGCTTCTGCTAATACCTTTGTTTTAGCCGCTGCTGATACACCAGTTATAGGTACTCATATGTTTGGTGGTATTTCTTTATCAAACTGTCAACCATTTTCTACTGGAACCGTAGTTGCTCATACTGCTTGGGCTTCCTGCCCAATCCCTCAAATCGGACTTATCCGTGGTAAGGGTGAAACAGCAGCTAGTATCGATACTGATGCCGAAATTTTGGCAATCATTATGGATGTTACATTGATTGACTATAACGCTACTGGCGGTGTTGATGGCGGTGAGCTATATACCATTAAGAATGCTGCCTCAGCTGATACTTCTGGTTTGACTATTGTTGCTGGTAACCCCGTTAAGGGAACCTTGGATGTAACTATTACTGCCCAGGCTTATCGCAATGATGTTTCCTAATTAACTAATTTTTAAAGAATATGCCTAATCCTACTGGTGGCTTAACCTATGGATTGAGTCCTGATGGATTCAAGACTGCCGTTGATGGCGTGATGTATGAAGAATACACTCGTGAAATGAATCCAGGTTATTTGTCCGCAAGAGACGGTTTCTTCTTCAATCAAGATACGACTGATAAAGTTGCTTATGTTTGGGATGAAGATGCTGGTGTTCCTAATTTAGAAGAGACGGGTGAACAAGAAGATGTTAAGTCTATTGACTCCCGAATCGGAAATCAAAAAACAAAATTCGTCCAGAAGTATGCTAATCAAATTGCTATTTCTGACGAGGCTTTCAAGGCTGATCAGCACGGTAAACGTGCTTCTATCGGCCGTGGTATCGCTAATGCTGCTCGTAGAACTCAAGACCAAAAGACTATTTTGGCTACTTATGGTGATGCGTTCGCCGGTTCTATTAATACTACTCCTGATGGTACGACTTTGGCTTCTAATAGCCATACCACTTTAACTGGTGCGACAGTTGATAACCTTGAGACTGGTTCTCTGACTCCTGATAACTTATGGACTCTAGTGCAATCTCTGGCTAACCAAAAAGGTCAGCATGGTGATGCTGGTTCTCATTTGTTCGAGGGTTTGGTGACTAACTTCTTGCTTTATAAGACGGCTAAGGAAGTTATGAACTCCACTTTAATTGCTAACTCTGCTGAAAATAATATCAATGTATTTGATACTGATTATGGCACTGTTCGCATTGGAGCTTCTATTTTCTTGAACTCAGCTTTTAATTCAGCTACTAACGCTGCTACTTCTTATCATATTGTCTCTCGTGATCATCAGATTTGCCGAAAGACTTTCTATGATTTATCAACCAACCTTGTTTCTCCAGAATACTCTGACAACGATTCGTATGTCTTAAGATATAAATTCGCCGAGAGTGCTTTCCCTGGAACTTGGACTGGCTATGCTGGTTCTAACGGCTCGG